>OLSB01000820.1_pt1 | contig 34623 bp, 37 predicted proteins | sample 1672071 | NCBI WGS metagenome assembly OLSB01 (sample SAMEA3136642, study PRJEB25190) | human gut metagenome | biome: human gut; feature: human-associated habitat; material: faeces | place: Austria | collected 2013 | reverse complement strand
CCAGGCTGTACATCCGCATGTGCCGGTAGAACCGCAGCTCGTCCGTCCGGTGCTGGCGCTCCACCTTGCCGTTGTGGCGCGGCGTTGCGATCTGGATGCGGTGATACGCAATGCCCATCTCAAGCAGCGCGGACTCAAACAGCGTCTTGTGCTTTGACTTGGTCACCAGCAGTGCGTTTGTAAACTCCGTGCCGTTGTCCGTCTGGATCATCCGTATGGGAAAGGGCGCTTTACGAACCAGGTTCATCAGAAACTGCCAGGCGCTGTGCGTGCTGTGCTCCTCGTACATTTCCCGGTATGTCCAGCGCGTGCATTCGTCCTTGGCCGTGAATTGGTAGTATTTCTGGCCATTGGCCACGCAATAGGACGGGACGAATTTTACGTCCACCTGGAGCTTCTGCCCGGGATACGCTGCGCGTTCATACGGCTTGTTCTGGCGGGCACGCTTCTTCTTTTCGGGCGGCCTCAGCTTCGAGGCCGTTCGCTTGAAGCAGCCGTAGCTTCTGACGTAGCCACTCTTCTGCGCCTTTTCATAGCCCAGCAGCAGATCGCGCGGGTACTTTTTTGCGTATCGCTGCACCAGCTGGATTTCCCAGTCGCTTTGCTTCAGGGGCGAGTGCAGCGGCGCACGGCTTCGATTCTTCAGCGACTCAACCGTGCCGTCATACCGCCGCTTCCACTTGTGGACCGTCTTGCGGCTCATCTTGTATCGCTCTGCCGCCCTCGTTACCCCGTGCTTCGCCGCATATTTCAATACCCGTTGACGATAGTACGCTTCCTGTGTTATCCTAAGAACGACGCGTCGGCCGATGTGCTGTTCCATGTGCGCGTACAGGCCGATCCGGACGGCTACACCACGTCGGAGGATCTGTGCGCCGTGGCAGTGCGCCTGCCCGCACATGCGTCGGACTGGTTCGAAATCCCGATCAATGCGGACACGAAGCTGCGTTATCTGTGGCTGTGGACGGATAAGTGCAGCGGCGTGTTCTAGCCGGTCTGGCGGGGCAGCGCGCTGGATCACACGCGCTCGGAGCGGCAGAGTGAGGGCAACGTTTTCCCTAACATTCGCAATGAGACGCACTGCGTGCTGCTCGAAAAGCCGGTGATCGAGACGGCAAACTGCGCGGCAGCAAATGTCATAAACGGCTATTCCCGCATCCATTCTGCGCGGGATTACGAGTGGGCGTCCGATCCCGATCAGGGACTGCCGCAGTGGGTCATGCTCTCCTCGACGGAAAAGCAGACGATCAACACGGCCTGCCTGACGTTTGATACCGACATGACCAACCCGTCGCTGCTCAATCTGGCGACGAAAATCCCGCGCCCGCTGGTCACCGACTATGTGCTGGAGGCGTTCGACGGGGATAAGTGGCGCGATCTGGCGCGCGTGGCGGGCAACAACCTGCGCCATCGCGTGCACACATTCGCGCCCATCGCCGCCGAGAAGGTGCGCTTGACCATACTTGATTCCGGCGATCACAAAACGGCGCAGCTGTTTGAAATCCGGCTCTATAATGAATAAACCAATTCACGGGCGGAGGCATTCGAGCTTTCGCCTTTCTTACGCTGCCCCGGCGCTTTACACAATCAAGCGCCGCGCCCGCCGCTCAAAGAGGCTAAAAAAACGCGCCGCCCATCCCGTGTAAGCGGGGACAGGCGGCGCATCTATGCTTTCGGGAGCGCGTCAGGCGGGATTAATCGTCGTCGTCGTCATCGTGATCGTCATCGTGATCGTCATCGCGGTCATCATCGTGATTATCGTCGTGATCGTCGTCGCGATCAGGCTGGCGGTTGTCGTTTGAGGGGGCGGGCTCGCTGCGCTCCACGTCATATTCGAGGACGCTTCCGGTGGCCGCGTCGATCTCGTATTCATACTCGGCGCTGCCGCTGACGAATTCGATTTCGTATTTGCCGTCATCCAGCTTGGCCTTGGTGAATGTGACGTTGGAAGCGGCCAGCCCGGCGTGCTTCAGCGCGGCGCTCTTGGCCTGATCGAGGGAAATGACCTTGCTCTGCGTGGGCGCGCCGCCTTCCTCCTGTTCGGTCTTGTATTCAAGTATGCTTCCGGTGGCCGCGTCGATCTCGTATTCGTACTCGGTGCTGCCCTTGATGAATTCGATTTCGTATTTGCGCAGGCCGTCGTCCTTCTCGAGCTTGGCCTTGGTGAAGGACACCTCGGCGGCGGAGAGCCCCGCGTGCTTCAGCGCGATGCTCTTGGCCTGATCCACGCCGATATAGCTGGAGGCGGCGGGCTGAGCGGTGGCGCGCGTCTCAATGCTTCTTTCGCGGATGGCGCCGGTGACCGCGTCGATTTCGTACTCATACTCGGCGGCAGCGGTGACAAATTCGATTTCGTACACCAGCATGCCGTCCTCGCGGTCGAGCTTGGTCTTGGTGAACGTCACGTCGGCGGCGGAGAGAGAAGCGTCGCTCAGCGCGATGGAGCGCGCCTTTTCGCGGGAGATTCCCTGAGCGCTGGCCACGGTTTCGGGGCTCGCGGGCTGCTGGCCGGGGCGCACGGTCTCGTTTTCGGCGAAGCATTCTATGCTCGCGCCGCACACAGTGCCGGAAACCGCGTCCACGTCATAGTCGTATTCGGCCGTCGCGGTGTAAAACTCGATTTCGTAGAGCCGCAGCATATCGTCGGTATCCAGGCTGATTTCCAGCAGCGTGATGTCCGCTTCAGTCAGCCCCGCATCGGCGAGCGCCTTGTCCAGCGCCTGCTGCTCGCCAATCACGATGGCGGCCGCGTCCTGATAGGCGGCCATTTCCAGCGTCTTCTGGCTCGTCAGCGCCCAGGCCCTCTTGATGATCGCGCCGTCGGTCGTGCTGATCCAGTATTCGTATTCAAAGCCGTCGCACCGGAATTCGACGTCATAGGCCGTCTGGCCGTGCTCGGTTTCAATCTCGGTGGGGAAGAGCAGCGCGCGCTCGCGGGTCGCGCCGGCGGCTTCCAGAGCCAGATTTTCAGCGGCGGTCTGGTCGAAGGCGCTCTGCGCGAAGGCCGTTCCGTTCAGCAGGAGCGTCAGTATGAACGTCAGAGTCAGCAGGGCTTTCAGCGTGGATTTGAGTGTCGTTTTCATTGAAGTCGCCTCCTTGTTTGGTATGGCCTTATGATACAGGACACAGATGAGATGAAAATGAGAAGCGCTCATTTTTTATAAAATTTTTGCCGTGCGCCGATTCCTCCGAATGCGCAGCCTGCCGTTTTGCTGAAGCGCCGTCAAACAGTGCGCCTTCGAAAGAACAGCCTGACGCGTCAGTTCTCTGAAAAGTGCCCTCAAGCCTGCGGCGCTCCCGTTTTTGTCCGCAGGCGGCGCTGATTGCCTGCCCGGCGCAAAGAGAGCGGAACCTCCCGCCGGAGATCCCGCTCTCTTCATTATATGTCATTGCATGGGGAAGCGGGCGGTGAAGGCGCTGCCCTTGCCCTCCTCGCTCACGACGGTCAGCTCGCCGCCGTGCAGACGCGCGATCTGCCGCGCCATGGCCAGCCCCAGCCCCGCGCCGTCGCCCGATCGTTCGGGCGCGCCCTGATAGAGCCGCCGGAAAATTTTTTCCTGCTGATCGGGCGCAATGCCGATGCCGTCGTCCGATACAGTCAGCTCTATCGCGCTGCCTGCGCGGTGCAGCGTGACGATGATATGGCCGTTTTCCCGGCCGTAGCGGTAGGCGTTTCCGATGAGGTTGCCGAGCAGTCGCGTGATGAGCGTCTGATCGCCGGTGATGGAAATATCCGGCTCGACGTCTGTAGTGAGGGCGATGTTCTTCTCGCAGATCAGCGCCATGTCCTCGCAGACGGACTCGGTCAGCGCGCTCAGATTGAACGGCTCGCGAGCATAGCGGTCGGTCTTGCGCTCCATGCGCACGAGCTCCAGCATGCCGGAGATCATGCGGTTCATGCGCCGCCCCTGACGATGGATGACGGAGAGCGCCTCGCGGTAGTCCGCGCCGGTTTTCTCGCCGGAAAGCGCGTCCTCGCACTGCGCCATGATGACGGCCATGGGCGTGCGCAGCTCGTGCGACGCGTCCGAGGCGAATTGCCTCTCGGCCTCGAAGGCGTCGTCCAGCCGCTGCATCATGCCGTTGAACGCGCCGGCCAATTGCGCCAGCTCGTCGCTGCCGCCGTCGGGCATGCGCTTTTTCAGGTCGTCGCCGCCGCTGATCTGCGCCGCGGTGAGCGCCATGGCGCGCAGGGGCTTCAGCGCGCGTCGGGCGATCAGCACGCCGCCGGCAATGGCGATGAGCGTGAGCGCCAGCAGGCTCCAGACGCAGACGTACACGATGTCGCGCAGCGGCGCGTCGGCTCGCGTTTCGGGCACGGCGCCGCGCAGCCACAGATCGCGAAGGGTGTTCTGCTCGAGGCGGCGATCAAATATATACCAGGTTTCTCCGCGCACGCGGACTGTGCGGCACACGCCGTCCTCAAAGGCCAGCATGCCCGCCGCGGCGATGGGGTTTTCGCCGTAGAGCAGAGAGCCGTTTTCGTGATAGAGCGCGGTGGTCATGCCGTTCACCTGATCGAGAAAATCGTCGTCGATTTCGAGATAGCCCACGCCGTAGCGGATGTAGTGGTCGGTGTCGCCGTCCTGATCCATCTGCGCGATGCTTCGGTAAAACTCGACCTCGTCCACATTGTCCTCGACGGTGTGTATCAGCTCTGTGCGCAGCTGCTTTTGCAGGACGGAATGGCTCACGAAGAACACCACGATGAATGTCAGCACGGCCATGAGCACGAGCGCGGCGGAAAACCACAGCGTGAGTTTCCATTGGAGCGAGCTTCTCTTCATGGCGTCTCCTCCCGCAGCACATAGCCCATGCCGCGCACAGTGTGGATCAGCTTATGCTCATGGCCGTCGTCGATCTTTTTGCGCAGATAGCGGATGTACACGTCCACGACGTTCGTGCCGCCCTCGTAATCGAAATTCCAGACGTGATTTTCGATCTTTTCGCGGGAAAGCACGATGCCCTTGTTGTGCATGAGGTATTCCAGTAGCGCATATTCCCGGGCGGAAAGCGCAATTTCAGCGCCCCCGCGCTTCACGCGCCGCGTACCGGTGTCCAGCGTCAGATCGCCCGCGACGAGTCTGCTGTCGCCCGCGCCGAACTGGGAACGCGTCAGCACGCGCAGCCGGGCACTCAGCTCCTCCAGCGCGAAGGGCTTCACCAGATAGTCGTTCGCGCCGCTGTCCAGCCCGTCCACGCGGTCGGCGATGGCGTCGCGCGCGGTGAGCAGCAGCACGGGCGTGGTTTTTCCGGCGGCGCGCAGCTTTTTGAGCACGCTCAGCCCGTCCAGATGCGGCATCATGATGTCCAGTATCGCCGCGTCGTAATCGGCGGCCTGAAGATAATCCCAAGCCTGCTGTCCGTCAAGGCAACTGTCCACGCCATAGCCCTCGGCGACAAGGCGGCGCGTCACGAGGTCGTTTAGATCCCGCTCGTCCTCTGCATAGAGTATTCGCATGATGATTCTCCTTCAGCCTGTGTGATGTTCCGTCATTGTACCGCGCGCGGATGAGAGGAATATTAGAGCGCGATTCCAGCGCGCCGACGGAGAGCGCCTCGATGTGGCGGCTGTTCATGCCGCGGCCTTTCGATGAGAAAATTGTAGCATTGCGCTGTTAAGATGTCAATCGAATGGCAATGTGACCGGTTTTTTCTGCGTTTATGGCCGGAATTGAGTCAAAAGTGTGTAGAAACTGAAAATGGAAATACGTATAATGGACTCATCAAACAAAGCGGAGAGTGTCTTTCATGAGCAACTCAGTCGGAGTGAAGAAAAAGAGCATATGGCGGGACAAGTCCAGCTGGGAGCTGCTGATGCTGTGCGTCCCGACGCTGCTCGCGTTTACGCTGTTTCACTATGTCCCCATGATCGGCATCATATTGCCGTTCAGGCGCTTTATGCCGGCGAAGGGTCTCTTCGGCAGTCCCTGGGTCGGCTTTGAGAACTTCCGCTTCCTCTTCACATCGGTCGAACTGGCGCGCATCATGCGCAACACCGTGCTCTACAGCCTGTGGTTCATGTTTATCACGCCGGCGGTCAATGTGACGATCGCGCTTTTGCTCTTTGAGGTGACCAGCAAGCGGGCGCTCAAGTACCGACGTTGCTAACTATGAGAAGGAGGATTGACCTATGGCTTCCATTATTCCCCGCAAAAATCGTTTCTGTGTCGTGTATCCCTATACTGATGCCGCCGGTAGCGGACGAGATCGCGCAGATGGCGAATAGCTGGCGGCGGGATAAAGGACGGCTTGATCATGTCGCACATGAACAGGTCGCAAATCCACTTTGCATCCTTCCGGTCAGTTTTGTTGCCTTCTGCGGTTTGGTGTACTTGGGGTGTGCAAGTGTTACAAGACAGGTTTTTTCGAGGATGTTGAAGACAGGAATCCAGAATCTGCCGACAGATTCCATGCAGACTTCCATGCAGTGATACTTGTCAAGCCAAAGAGACAGCTCCTGCAAGCCCTTGGAGAAGGACGAGAAGCGAGCCTGAAAGTACTCAGTACGGGAGTTTGCATCGGTAACGCCGATACAGGCATAGATCCAGGTTTTGTGAACATCCAGCCCGCAGCAGTTTTTACGGAAGATTTTGAACATGGCGTCCCTCCTGCAAGAGATAGCAGAGTCGGCAGGGACTGGCTGTCCGGCAAAATCGAGTCAACTTCGGAAGAGATAAGTTTACGGGCTACGGTTTTGCGCCATTCATTGATGCCTTAACGGACAGCCGACACCATATACAGATGCAAGGTTTGCCGCTATGCAGCCCCGCCACTCACCTCCACGGGTTCTGTAGTATGCCGACTCTGCTGAATCCAGTATATCTATGAATTGAAACAAGCGAAAGAGCCGATAAGTTTCATAACCCTATTGGTACCTTTCGCAGAAAGGTGGATTTATACAGATAACAAGAAGACAGATGACAAGAAGAAAACGAAGCCCAGAAGAAAACGAGCGCAGCGCAAAAATACGAGAGCTGCTGCTAAGCAGCAACATCAGTAGCATGGATGACATTCAGGATCTGTTTAAGGAGACTATCGCGGAGTTCATGGAGAGCGGTCTTGAGGCAGAGCTGGATGACGAGTTGGGCTATGCTGGCTGAAATGAATTGGTGGCTGATGGCGTGGGATTTGAATCCTGCGTGGAAGGGCGGTCACGGCGGCGCTGAGAAAACTGCGGGCGTCCTTGCGGTGAACCCAACGCTGGTGGACTGGGACAGCATAGAGGATATGACGCTCAAGCCGGTATCCAACGAGATGGAGGCCACAGGCTTTAAGACCGTGCGATTTAAGGGCGTTGAAATTCCGCTGGTGCGCCCTATTACAGAAGTGACCGACAACGGCTGGATTGGGCCCGATCACCCTAAAAATGCGAGCGAAGCATGGGGAAGGGATATGTTCAAGGCATGCGCCGAGTACATTGCTGATTTTATGGGCGCATTCCGGCGCGTTCCGCTGCCGGATCGCAAGTAGGAACGAAGTCAAAACGACCTGCGCCGTCTATCGCATAACGCGATAGACGGCGCATTAGTAGGCGCATTATTATTAGAACGGACAGGAATTTGCAAAACAGGAGTTGCGCGCGGTTCGCCAAGACTGCCCTCACGCTTTCGGAAAGGCGACATAGCACCTGTATGCCTCATCCAGATCGACTTTGCTGATAACCTCCCAGGGTGCATGCATGGAAAGTACGGGCATGCTGCAATCGATTACGTTTATACTTTTTTTGACACACGTGTATGCGGTGGTGCCGTCACCGCCAAAACCAGCCTTGCCTAGGGGAATTCTGCTTTAAATCGATGCGCGAGAAATTGATGTGTGCTACCTTTATACACACGATGCGTTTCCGAAATTCAATCCATCCCGGCTTTTTATCATGCGTAAATTGCGTCCTGATTTTACGTATCTCACTTGCAGAATTACCAAAGCAGAGTATAATAATGGCTGAGTTTAGACTGGAGGTGGATAGAATGTTTCTCGAAAAAATGAATTATCTGGACGTTGAAAAATATCTGAAAACCCGCGATACGGTTGTAATCCCGGTTGGCAGCATTGAAAACCATGGAAAGCACATGCCCCTCGGCACGGATACGATGATACCGCATCGCATTGCTGAGCTGTATTCAGCCATGTCTGACACAGTGATCGCGCCAACTGTGAACTATGGTGCGACAGCGGATATCGTCGGCTTCCCCGGAACGATTTCGCTGGGCGTGGAGGGACTTCGCGTCCTGCTGGAGCGCATTTGCGATCAGCTCTATGATTATGGTTTCCGTCATTTTATTATTCTGAACGGTCACGGTGGAAACAGCAAATCCATCACGGAGGTTGGCCATCATCTGTATGCAAAGGGCGCGATTCTTGCTAACCTGAACTGGTGGTTGATTGCCGGAGAGCTTCGTCCGGAATGGAAGGGCGGCCATGGCGGCGGCGAAGAGACCGCTGCAGTGATGGGCATTGACCCGGCATTGATCCATACGGAATACCTTGAAGAGGGCGAAGGCATCCGCAACGACGTTTCCGATGAACTCCCCAGCGCCAGCTGGATGGACGTCAACTTCAAGGGGGGTAGCGTTACGATTCCCAGGCCGATTCGCTCCATTACGGACAATGGCTGGCTGACGCATGGCATGTCTATCGATCCGCCAACGAAGGCAACGCAGGCATGGGGCGTGGAAATGCTCAATACGATGGCAGAATACATGCGCGATTTTACCGTTGCGTTTGATAAGGTTGCGCTTCCAAAGATCAAATGAGGAGATTCGCAATGCTTCAGGATAAAATGATGAACTGTATGACTGTGATTGTGGGTAAAGCTGTGTCCGCAAGCGGGCGCGTGCTCGTCGCACACAACGAGGATGATCCGGGTCATGTGATTGTCCGGCACGCAATCGTGCCCGCAGCGGATCATGCGTCGGGCGAACTGATACCGGCAGAGAAAGGGCTGGCACGCATTCCGCAGGTTCCGCATACGCTCGGCTATTACTGGGTGGAATATGTCGAGGATGAGGGCGGCGTTACCGCTGCGGATGCTTATCTGAACGAGTGTGGCGTTGTTATCACATCAAATTCGATGGGCTGGTCCAAGGAAGCCGATGACGACCCGAACGTCGTTAAGGACGGCGGGATTGGCTATGTGCTGCGCCGTGCGCTGGCGGAACGCGCACATACAGCGCGTGAGGGTGCGCATGTGCTGATGGCGCTGATTGACGAATGGGGCTACGCTCCTTCCGGCCGCGCCTATACCATTGCCGATAAGAATGAGGCGTTCATGTTCCAGCTCGTCCGCGGGCGGCATTATGTCGGTGCGCGCGTACCGGATGACGCGGTGGTCGTCATGCCCAATCATTATACCTTCCATACGCTCAGCGATTGCCCGGAAATGTTCTATTCGAAGGATATTGTGCGCTATGCCGTCGAAAAGGGCTGGTATGTGCCCAAAACGACGGATTATTCCGACTTTGATTTTGCCGAGGCGTATCAGGGTGAAAAGACCTGGAGGCATGCGGGTAATTTGCTGCGCCAGAAGCATGGGCAACGCATTGTGCTCGGTCGAGATTGGGATATTGAAAGGGAGGGCACGCCGTTCTGCGTGTATCCGCATAAGCCGATAGATATCGAAACGCTTGCCCGGGTGATGAGTTGTCACTACGAGGGCACGCAGGATGACGTTGACCGCTTTGGTCCCGGACGTTCACCGCACAATTCTCCGACCGCGCGCCGCATCTGCACTGGAACGACGCTGGAAAGCGATCTTTGGGAATTTGCGGATGAACCGTGGCAGACCTGCGTATACACGGCGTTTGGCCGCCCGTGCCAGGTACCGTATCTGCCGATACATCCGTTGATGGGGCTGCCCGAGAGCATAAAGGCCGATGGGAGCAGCGCGGAGCTGATGGCGCATCATCTTGAGCGTCAGCCCGGCGCGACCTGTGCAAACGACAGCGCCTTTGATCGCTTCCGCAGGCTGTGCGGCGCGGAAGAAATGCTGCACAGCGATGTGTTTGACGGCGTGCAGCCGCTGCTGCGCGAAATTTTCGCCGAGGCGCGCAGGGAGAGCGTCGAGGCGCTGAAGCTGAAGGATGCGGCGGTGCGGGACGAAGCCTTCTTGCAGGCGGCGCTTGCGAAGCTGGAAGCGTATGCGAAACGGAAATTCAATATGGTTGAAGTCGTAAGCGCTTCAGAAATGCGTCTGAGCACTGAAGCGGCGGCGATTTCGGTGGAATTTGCGATGGAGGGAATTCCACAGGAAGATACGCTGCGCTTTGGTGTGGAGTTTACGCATGTTATCGATGCGTTTGCACCGGCATGCGGCGGCTCGTTGCGCCGCGAGGGCAAAAACCACTGGGTTGCGGAATTTGAATTCGAGCCGATGAAGAAGGTTTTGCCCTGTCCAGGTCGCCACACATTCTTTCTTGGCGGCAGGCTTGAAGGCGGCCCCGCTTTTGCAGGACGCATCGTTGCCGAGGTGAAGGCATAACGCGAATTTGGACGCAACCTTTGTTGCAATGCCTGGTACACCGGTAGGGCACTTTCAGGGAGAGAAGTACTGAAATTTCAGCAGTTCATATTCCTGTATGTGTGGAATGCCGAAAATTTTTATAAAGGTAATAATTTAAAGCGCGAACTGCAGGCTTATTTACCTGCGGCTCGCGCTTTAGACTTATGCGCCCGACATAAGCAACAACTAATTGGCGCAAGTCCACAACGCGCACGACTGTAAGAAGCGTTAGTCGAAGGCAAGAGTGTCCATCGAGAGATGGAAGCTGAGGGGAGCCGGATGGCAGCAAGGAAAAAAGCTGGCAGGCAAACTCCCGAACCGACGAACAGAAATCATATAGGCTGTTCGTGTGGAATAAAAGACGGTCTCACTCCTGTTGAAATCAGGAGCAAGACCGTGTAATCTTATGAAATTCTACGACACGCTCTTATTTTCTCGTCTATTCAACGGGATACAGTCCACAATGCTTGCAATATCAGTGCTTTTCTTTATGCCTGTGTACTTCCGGCTTTTATGATGCTTTACTTCATGTCGTTTGCTCCAATATCGTATTTTCAACCGCATGATAAGTTGCGGCAGGCGAATCGTCCCACACTGAGTCTAATATCTGTCCCCTAGTGAGCGCCCAATTTGGATATTTGGCAAAGAAACAAAGCAAGTCAAATTCTTTGCTGGTAAATTCAACCCTATCGCCCTGAATCACGACAATCCGACTTTGTACATCAATCACCGTATTTCCGATGCTGACGGGTGGGGTAGCTGACAACTCGATTCCGGGCACATAACATACTCCTCTCGTCATTCGTGGAAATTCTTTGCCGCTTTTGCAAGGAAATCTTTCAGTTTAGTTCTTCAGATCTGTGCGGATGATGAACACAAGATCATGAGCCATGCTTTCGGCAACCAGATCAAAGTTCATGCCGTTGTCCAGCTGATCCGCAGTGCTGTCAAAGATTTCGATGGCCTTCTGCACATCATCCGTCATGAGGTCAAGCACGTCGCCGGTAAGCGTAGACTTCAGCTTTTCAAGGCCCTCTTTGAGCGCACCTGTTCCTTCCTTGAGCTGCGCTGCACCGCTGCTCAGCTGGGAGGTGCCTTCATGCAGCGTCGATGCACCCGTAGCTGCCTGCGCCACGCCATTGGTATAATCGCCAAGCCCTGTCACAAACGCATTGACCGCATCCAGCTGCGACTTCAGGCCACTTAACGATTCCCATGCCGCCTTAGCCGGTGCAACTCCTTCCTCAATCTGCGTCTGTACAGCTTCCGAGGCCACGTTTTCTTCAACCAGTTTGTCGATCTGGTCAGCGACGGCCTCCTCCATCTGTGCTTTGACTTCTTCGGAAGCCATCATCTGCTCCACAGCGGCGTGAATCTGCTTGGCCTGCGCTTCTTCCACCCGGCCTGCCTTGACCGCCGCGGCGTAGTCCTCCGCCGTCATGGACAAGCCAGCGGAAGCAAGAACTCCCTCCATGACTTGAGCCTCCACGGCCTGAGAGACGCCCTGACGAACAGCCTCTTCCTGCTTCATGACCTCGGCACGCACCTGCTCGCGGGCGGCCTCTGTCGCCATAGCTGTCACCGTTTCAGGATCGATCTGATCCATTGCCGCTTGCAGCGCGTCGGCATAATTCTCCGCCGTCAGCGCAGGCAGCGTAATTCCAGCAGCCTCAAGGCCGGCGGCAGCAAGCTGGGCATTGGCCGTATCCAGCACTGCGGCAAACAGCTGCGCTGCGCCTTGATTCAGCGCTTCGTTGTTTTCTGCCAAGGCGGACAGCCCTGTCTCCAGCGAAGCTGCACCGTCATCCAGATTGTCCGCTCCATTGGAGATTGCTTCAGCGCCTTCGTCAAGGGTATCCGCACCGTCAAACAATGTCAGCATCGCGGCGAGCCCTTCACGCAGTTCGCCCTCACCATCAGCCATTTCCGTTCCGTCTCTGAGCGCGGTCAAGCCGTCGATGATGTCCGCCACTTCATCACGAAGGTCATCGATATGCGGCGCAGCCTCCGTGCACAGCACATCAAGGGGCTGCGCAGTGGCAACAGTCATCATAAAGCTCAAATCTGCATGATCCACCTGCGCCGTCAGCGTAAAGCCGGAAGGCAGCTCAAGGCTCTCGTCCGCGCCGGGAACCGCCCAGCCAATGGCCACGCTGCCTGCGCCTTCGTTCACCACAGTGCCATTGCTGATGACAACATCGCGCATGTGCTCCACATCAAGGGGCAGGACGCTCACCGCTAAATACGGGATTCCCGCCGCCATCTGATAGTCAACCGTCAGCGTCATCTCTCCGCTGCCATTTCGCACGTCATCCAGCGCGGCTTCCTCACCATCCAGCGTGATGGCCACCACCGGTGTGACATGCAGCGATTGATCCGCCGTGCCCTGATAGGTGATGCTTTCTCCGTTTGCCTGCCAGATCAGCAAATCCCCCTCTGTGGTAAACGCTTCGTCTCCTCCCACGTTTTCAACATTTTGGAGCATGGTCCGGTCGATGATTTCATCGAGACCATCACCGTTTTCCAAGCGCACGCTATCAATCAGCGTGCGTACCGTTCCCATCCCATCCGTCACGGCAAACACGCGCTCGTGCTTAACCGTCTCTGCGCTTGCCGTACAGCTGACCGCCATACACAGCGCCAGCATCAGAGTGAAAATCCGCCTTTTCATACGCTTTGCGTCCTTTCTGTTTTGTTCTTCATGTTCAGGGTCGTATGCACAATCAGCCCATCTGCTGCCAGAAGCAGCGTCGGCAGCAGGAACAGCACCACCACGACTGAGCACAGCGCGCCGCGGGAAATCAGTCGGCACATCGAGGAAATGATGTCTACATTGGAATACAAGCCGACGCCGAAGGTCGCCGCAAAGAATCCGATGCCGCTCACCAGAACGGATTGCGCCGAAGAAGCGACAGCCTCGCCAACGGCAGTCTTTTTGTCCTTTCCGCTGCAGCGTCCCTGTTTATAGCGGGTGGTCATCAGAATCGCGTAATCCACCGTCGCGCCGAGCTGGATGGTCGAAATGAGAATAGGCCCCACAAAGGGCAGCGTCGTGTTCGTGTAATAGGGGATGCACAGGTTGAGCGCAATCGCAAGCTCAATGATCGCCACTAGGAACACGGGCAGGGAAACGGAGCGCAGCACCAACGCAATAATCACGAAGATGGCTGCAATCGAAATGACGCTGACCACCTTGAAATCGTGATCCGTGCAGGCAATCAGATCCTTGGTGCAGGGGGCCTCGCCGATGAGCATTCCGCCCTTGTCGTACTCCTTGAGGATCGCATTGAGCTGGTCAATTTGCTCGTTTACGGCATCGGAGGAGATCACATAGGACGAGGAAATCAGCATCATCTGATAGCTTCCGCTCTTGAGCAGGGATACCGTCTCATCCGGCAAGATGCTCTCCGGGATGCCGGGCCCCAGCAAACTATCCAGACATAGAACCTGCTGCACGCCATCCACTGCCGCCATCTCATCGGCCATCGCGCAGACGTCCTTTTGCGCTACATCCGAATCGATCAGCGCCAGATGCGTGGTGGAAACATCGAACGCATCTGCCAGCTTTTCATTCGCCTTCACAGAGGCAAGCGTTTCCGGCAGGCAGGAGCTCATGTCGTAATACACATCGACGTGATTGTAGCCGTAAAAGGCCGGAATGCACGCGACGATCAGAAGGACGCACAGGGCTTTATTGTGCTTGACCACAAAACGGCCGATTCCACCCACATCGGGCAGAAGGGGCTTGTGAGAGGTCTTTTCAATCGCCCTGTCCATCATGCGGATCACACAAGGCAGCAAAATCACCGTGCCCAAAACGCCCAGTATGACGCCTTTGCTCATGACAATGCCAAGGTCACGGCCCAAAGCAAAGCTCATGAAGCAGATGGAGACGAAGCCGGCCACCGTAGTCAGGCTGCTGCCCAGAATAGAGGTAAACGTCTGTCCAATGGCGCGGGCCATCGCCTCGTCCTTATCCTCCGTCAGTCCCTTCTGCTCCTTGTAGCTGTGCCAGAGGAAGATGGAATAATCCAGCGTCACGCCCAGTTGTAGCACAGCAGCCACGGCCTTGGTGATGTAGGAAATCTCCCCGAAAAAGCAGTTGCTGCCCATGTTCCACAGGGTGCTCACGCCAATGCAGCACAGGAAAATCAGCGGCAGCAGGAAGGAATCCATCGTCATCATCAGCACTAGACAGCACAGCGCCACGGCAATGGACACATAGATGCCCTCCTGCTCCTCCACGAGCGCCTTGGTATCCGTCACCACCGCGGACAGGCCGGACACAAAGCACCTTTCCCCTGCTATCCTGCGGATGGTCTCAATGGCCTCCATCGTGCCCTCCGCAGAGGAGGTCTCGTCAAAGAACACAGCCATAAGCCGCGTGTCCTCTTTCTGAAAGACCTCTCGCACCTCATCCGGCAGAATCTCTGCCGGAAGCGCACCGCGGAGAATTGAGGCATAACCGATCACGGATTCCACATGGGGGACTTGGCGGACGGCCTCCTCCAGACCGGCCTGTGCCGCCTCGGTCATGCCCTCCGTAAGGCAGAGAGAGAACGCGCCCTTGCCAAAGTCCTCCATCAGGATTTCCTGTCCTTTGACGGTATCCAGATCCTGCGGTAGATAGTATAAAAGGTCGTATTTTACCTTTGTGGCCGTCATGCCCATGATGGAAGGAATCATCAGCAGCAGGCAGATGATGACCACAACCACACGATGCTTGACAAGCCATTTTGCCATTCGGTTCACAACAGCTCCTCCTTTTTTCAATTATATTCGTTTTAATAAACAAGTGTTGAATTTATCAACGAAGTGCAGTATAATACAAAGCATGATGAAAATCAATAAACACTATTCTTCGCAAGCGGTGGTTATCAGACAGTTTCAAAGATAGAAGACGGATAATCAACAGATTATAAAAAAGTGTTTATTAAAGAAGGAGTTTCCATGACTGAAAAGAAAGAAGACCGTCGGGTACGGCGCACGAAAAAACTGCTCACTCAGGGGCTGATCCAGCTGATGCAGGAAAAGCAGATTAAGGACATCACCGTGAGGGAGCTTGCCGATCTGGTGGATGTAAATCGGGGAACGTTTTACCTGTACTATCGCGACATCTTTGATATGCTGGAGCAGATCGAGACAGAGATCTTCGAGCGGTTTAATCAGATCATCTCCGCCCATCAGGAGGGGCGGATTCTCAGCCAGACACAGCCCATGTTCAGCGACCTGTTTCACTTCATCGCCGAAAACGAGGAGATGTGCCGCACGCTTCTGAGCACCAACGGCGATATCAAGTTCCTCCAGCGTCTCAGCGATGTCGTGGAAGAGCGCATCCGCGCCGACTGGCTGACGCACCCCGACGGCCTCACGGAGGCCGAATTCGAATATCGCTACGCCTTTGGCGTGCTGGGCTGCGTCGGGCTCGTGCGTGCGTGGCTTCAGAATCACTGTGCGGAAGCTGCCGACGACATGGCTGAGCTGGCCGACCGGCTCATCCGACAGGGAATCGCCCCAGATGACGGCATGAAACGCGCATGAGAAAAGGCTGACTGCACAATGTACGGCCAGCCTTTTAGGTACAATACTTATTCCTCTGAAAAGATGACTTCGGATAAAACCGCCTGTCCGGCGGACAGGTATTCCAGTTTGATGGACTTGCGCTCGAGGAACCAGCTGTCCACCGCCTCCCATGCGGCGACCCATCCGGCGATGCTCAGCAATTCCATAAACACCGGATTGGAAGCGGAAAGCTCCAGTGCGAAATAGAGCGTCAGAAGCGCCACGCCAAACAGGGCTAGGCAGACCGTCTTCAGCCGGTTGATCCGCAAATCCTCCTTTTTATCCCGCAGGGTGTACATATAGTGTTCCTGAATAACATCGCGCACCGCCTGCTGCGTCTCTTCATCCGGCAAGCATCCATGAAAGCAAATTCTCACCGGATATTTGAGCGGGATTGTGTACAGCTTTTCGTCAATCAGATCGTAAATCGCGCTATTCAGGTCCCGCTGCTTCTGGTAGGTCAGCGGATTGAAAAGCTCTGCGCCGTCAAACAGGTTGACATCAATCTGTGCTCGTCCGTCTGCGCAGAGATACTCGCGGGCGGTCATTTCATCTGCGGACGGGATCATCTGATCCAGCCGTTTCAGCTCTGCCAGCATGGCCTTCGTTCTGCTCATGGTTTCTCTCCTCCCAGCATGGCCGGATCTTCTGCAATGCAACACGCCGATCGTTTGAAATAGGCGTGCATGTCTGTTGATCTTTCTATTTCGCTCACAAATAATGTTTTTCCTTCCGTCTTTCAGGATGCAATCCTGCAAAGCGATCCGCCCATGAGCCGCGCAAGCCATAAAAATACGGACTACAGCGATACAGAGACGGCCCCTATGCGATCTGATTCGCATAGGGGCTTGATCTGGAGATTACTTGCTGACCGGGGCTTCGGGATGCAGAACAGACTTCTTGAGCGGTACGCTGCGGTCACGCCCCAGATACATGAAATCATAGATAAGCCTGGAAACCAAACGATTCACGATACTTCTGTAACACCCTTTTTTATTTCGTATGGAATTATTACTAAATGCAAAAGTACACACCGGAACTGTAGCTTCTTCAAATGCAGAATATTCAAATTGAATCAATGTTTCAATAGTTTTTGAATACAGGAAACTTCTCATTTTTTCATATGATTGCAAAAACATCCAAACATATGGTGTGAAGAATCCGAGTTTCCCACATCCTTTTGCCATTTCGCTACATCTTACCACGAACGCAGAAAAGAAATCTGATTTATAGTCAGCATAGTTTGTTTTTATAAATCCGCTGAGTTTGTCATTCATGTTTCTTCCCCCCATATAGGGAGGATTAGTTACAACGACATCATATTTCTGAGCCAAGGTTTCACCGATATTAATCAACTTCTGCAGTCTTGCCGCCGCTTCAACTTCACCATGAATATCAAGGTGAAGCTGTCCTTCTTCCTCTATGGGCGCAGCAAAACGCCGCAGCAGATCCCAGTCGCACGGCGTGACGTGGATGATACTGCCATACTCCTTGGCGTCGTGCATTTCTTCAACCAGCCGCATGGCCTGCTTGACTGCCTCTCCATATTCTTCCTGCGAGAGATTCATTCCCATGTCGTGCATCGGCGCAGAGGTGATACCGTTGCTCTCTTCGATGGCATACACATGGGGCTGCACTTTCCGAGTGAAGAAGCGCCGGTCATACTGCCGGGCCTTCATCATCACGGCAAAATAGGACAGCTGAGCAGCACGTTCGTCGATGTCCAGCCCCCACAGATTGTTCTCTACAATCTTTACTGCCGCTTCGCGTGCGGTATAACCATAGTCCTCATAGATACGGACAAGTACATCAAAGAGAACGCAGAGGATATGGCCCGAACCCATACAGGGGTCGATGACACGAATCTCCTCTGGTTTCAGGGCAGCATATTCCTTCCGGATGGCAGCAAGCTGTGCCTGCACGTCTGGCTCCTGCTCTGCTTCATCCAGATAATACTTCCATTCAGATTTCAGGGCATCGTTGGGATGGCCTTCCAGCCAAAGGCGACCAAGGCTGTTTTCGACCATGTAATGGACGATCCAGTCCGGCGTGAAAAGCTGCGTGGCCGCAGGGATATTCTCCTTGGTGATTTTGATATTCTTCTTCAGATCGACGAAGACCTGATCCTTCGGCTCGGTGTTGTAATACTGATACAGCCAGCCAATGATCTGCACCTGATCCGTCCAGTCCTCCTCCGGGATGGTGGTGACCATCTGCTCAATCACGCTGCCCTCGCGGAGCAGGTAATCCGGGAGCAGCAACTCGGTGTAGTCCTCGATCCGCTGGAACATTCCCGGCAGGATGCTGTTCAGCGCATTACACTGAACAATCAGCAGGTACTTGAACAGCTCCTCGCTCTTGTTGGCGCTCTCCAGCTCATAAACCTTGTTCATGTCCAGACCGTCCAACTCCAGATGGATGGCCTCGGCAAGAATCTGCGGCTTGAACTCCCCGGCGTCGTTGGTAAACACACGGATGTGGGAGGGCAGGTAGCCATTGACCTCCATGAAACGCAGGGCGGCAAAGCGATTGAACCACGTATAGGCCACTTCCTCCATGACCTGCTCGTAGCCCTTTTCCTTGATATTGCGGATCAGCGCCTGACGCTGCCTCTTCTCAGCCTGCGACAGCAGATGGCCGTTCACGCTCTCCGTATTCGGATCACCGGCATCCTTCGCGGTGATTCCGTACCAGCTTCTCGTGAATCCGGAAGATCACCCTGAGTGCTTTATCGAAGCCGCATAAACCAAATACGGGATGGTGGGTGGGAACAGAAAGGATTTGTATCATGAATATCTCTGAGCTTATGAAAGACAAGGCCTATGTGGCTGATCTGCTGAACGGGCCGTGCGTCCCGAAGGACGCGGCGCGGGACTGCGCTCCACTGAATCCGGACTGGATCGACGAGGAGACATCCACCGTCGCCACAGAGGCGTTTCACAGACTGCTGCCTGATGGGATTCCGTATCTGACTTACATCATTGCGGAGCGGAACCCGGACACGATGTATGGCAGCATCTGCGTGGATGACAACGCCAAGCGCATGCGCTATTTTGTGGTCTCTATCATTCCGGACACAGAGCATCCCTATGACTACAGCTTTCCGCTGATCCACCAGATGTGGACCGTCAGCCTGCATTGCTGGGAGCTCATCCGGGCGACCCTCGCTGCGGCCACCAGTGACATGCGCGTCATGCTTGCCAACAACCCCATACCGCCGATTCTGAACAATGCCCGTATTGAATGGGTCAGTCTTTACCTCGGCAAGCAGCCCTATCGCGGGATCAGCAGGCTCTCAGAGCAGTGGACCGAGGCAGAAGTCTTTGACGACTGTGAGAACGATGTGCAGCTGTATAAGGTCCGGGAGATGGAGACGAACCCGCTCCTGCAGCGGCTCATCGACGCATACGAGGCAGATTATCCGGAGGTGGATCATGGCAAAGCGTAAAGAGCCCAAGGGCACAACCATCATTGAATTCAACCACAGCGGCATTCCGGATGACGAGCTGAAGCCGGAGGAATTTAACGACTACCAGCTGGCCGTTCTGAAAGCGCTCCCTCCGGAGCGGCAGGCACCCATCCGCAGAGGCTGCCCGGTCTCCGTGATTGATCTTGCCACGGGAAACCAAATCGCTGCCTTCAACATGCACAACGTGGCTCCCTCAGAGCTTCAGAAAAAGCAGCTTGGAAAGGCCGTGTACGAAGCCATGCAGTGTTATTTTCATGACCCGGAGAACGTGAAAAAGTACGAGGCGTGGAAAAAGAAAAAGGAGGCTGAATCGGATGGCGGAGACAAAACCTAAGCACAAAATTCGCATCATTCGAAATGCCGCCCGGTGTAATCACTGCGGCGATGTAATTGAGAGCACCTACCGTCACGATTTCAAAGCCTGCAGTTGTGGCCGTGTTTCTGTGGATGGCGGCCATGACTATCTGCGCCGGTGCTACGCCAGCCCAGCTGATTATACCGATCTGTCTGAGACAGAATATCTACCTTTAGAGGGAGGATCGCATATGAGAAAACTTGCAAGCATTCAGCGCGTTTGGAAAATTGAACCCATTGAGGGGGCGGACCGTATTGAGCTGGCCCACGTGCTGGGCTGGCAGTGTGTTGTGAACAAAGGCCAGTTTCAGCCGATGGACATCGCAGTCTATTTCGAGATCGACAGCTTTCTGCCCGTCCGGGACGTGTTTGAGTTCATGCGCTCATCGAGCTATAAAAAGACCGACATCATGGGCGAAGGCTTCCGGCTGCGGACCATGCGTTTTCGCGGCCAGATTTCGCAGGGCCTGCTGCTCCCCGTCAGCCAGTTCCCGGAGCTCCCGAAGAACGCCGACGTGGGCGACGACGTGACAGAGCTGCTCGGTGTGCGAAAATGGGAGATCGAGGAAAGGGCCACGACCGGTGGCACCGTCATCGGCACGGTGCCCTATGACATTCCTCATACGGATGAGACCCGCGTTCAGGAGGAGCCTGAGCTGATTCAGGCCTTTGCAGGATTGGAATACTATATCAGCACAAAAATGGACGGCTCGTCCCACTCTATCGGGATCGACGAGAACGGCTTCCACGTCACCGGCCACAATTACGAATACAAGGACGACGGCAGCAGTTCCTTCTATAAGCTGGTGAAGGCGCGTGAGTATCAGGCAAAAATGGAGGACTACATGAAAGCGCTGGGCATGAAAACGCTGACAATTCAGGGTGAGCTCTGCGCTCCGGGCATCCAGCAAAACCGTCTGCGGCTCACAAAGCCGGAGTGGTATGTGTTCACCATCCGAGAAAACGGTAAGCGGGTGGGGCTCAAGCGAATGCTCCAGATCTGTGAAGCGCTCGACATTACACCTGTGCCCATTGAGGAGGTAGGTACCGACCTGCCCTCCAAATATCCCACCGTAGAGGCGCTGCTCTCCCGCGCTGACGGCGAATATCCCAACGGCGGTAAGAAGGAAGGTATCGTGATCCGCCCGACGGAGCCGGTCTTTTGCCCGCTGATCAGCGCCAGCCTCTCCATGAAGGTCGTCAGCAATAAATATCTGCTGAAGAACGACGGCTGACACACAAATTATATTGTGAGAAGATAGGCTTGTCTACGTCCGTGCAGACGTAGGAAAATGCACAAAAATTATACCGGGCTACTGTACATTTCGTCAGTAGCCTGGTTCTGTACAAATGCTCTCTGCTTTGATGGACACAGCAGAAGCGTGAGCCATAAAAACCAAAGTGCCGTGCTGCTGAAAGCGATAATCAGCGGCACGGTTCATTTTTTGCCTATGGCTATTCCTTGTACGCTAACTTACCCCTCGCGGAGCAACTTACCCCTCATCTCGCCAAACTTACCCCTCGGTCCGAGCAACTTACCCCTCAAAACGTTGCGGCACTGGAAAAGTCAAATTGTATCAATTTCGCAGTTTTGATTTCAATTTTTCCCGCCTTGCATTCTGCGATCATGCGATTGAACTCGTCACGATGTTTGGTGGATGTACCGCTGATGCCCTCATCTAAGTAGTATCCCAAAGCGATACAATTACATTTTGCCCCTATACCTTTTGATTTTGCCTTGAACCTTTTAACTTTGCCCTACACTTTTTGATTTTGCCATTCTGTGCAACATGGGCGTTCTCGCTGATGCACTGCTCGACCAGTTCCGTTACCACCATGACCTCCTGTTGCAAGGCTGCCTGTTCTGTCTCCAGCTCCGTGGTATCGTACATCTTGTCCTTGATGGCTTCAAAGGTGGCGATGATCTCGTCCCGCTCCTCTCCGAGAATCCGCAGGGCTTTGAGGTACAATCATTCCCGAAGAAGCCGAGGCGGTCAGATGGATGTTCCAGATGTACATCGATGGCGTTACCCTGCGGGACATTGCGGATAGCATGAACAATGCGGGCATGTGTCCGCAGCCCGGAATGGTTCGGGCTTAGTTTGGTGTAAGCCACCATTGAACTGTTTGTGTAAGCCATTACTCGTCACCGTCCTTTCCATCGGTGTCGCGGTCATGGAGCTGCTCCAGCACCGCCTTCAGCTTTTCCGGTATAGGCAGACCCAGGTGCGCGGCATTCTCCGTGAGAGATACACCTTCGTTGGAGATGTAGAAAAAGATCACCGCCGTGCGCAGGACGCTGCCCGTGCCGATGACCTGCACATCGAGGATGTTGGCAATCCCCACAAGAAGAAAAATAAGCACCTTGCGGCAGATACCCTTGAAGCCGACCTCGCTGGAGAGCTTCTTGTCCGCCACAGCGCACATGACGCCCGTGATGTAGTCGATTGCCACGAACGCCACAAGAGCGATGAGCAGACCGTCACAGCCGCCGAGGAAGTAGCCCAGCCATCCGCCAATTGCCGTAAAGATGAGTTGAATGGTGTTCCAGAATTCTTTCATACGCTTGTACCTTCCTTTCTCTGGTTGAATTTTTGTATGAAAAAAGCGACTGCCCGCTATGGACAATCGCCGTTTTCCGATGATATTGTGTTTTGTTGCTTTGCCTTACAGGGTGATTTTCTCCCCGGTTATGACATCGCAGATCGTGGTTCCTTCCCCGAATGCCGCCCTTGCCTCGGCGAGCGTCTCTGCGTCAAGCCCTCTGTGGTTACCGCGATAGGCTTCCAGTTCCTTTGCGATCTGCGTCTCACGCTTCGCTTCCGTTGCCTCCGGTGAAAACCAGGTCGCTCCGGCAAAAGTCAGCTTCTCGACCACATCTGCCGGGAGGTATGAGCCGTTCGTCTTCCACTTGGCGGCTCCGTCATCCTCTACCTCAATTTTGTCTGCCTGGTCTAAAAGCCGCTGTGCCTCTTCGCGGGCATGCTTCTTCCAGAACTCTCCAAGTTCTCCGTTCCATTCTCTTTCAAATCTTGTCATTGCCGTACCCTCCGTTCGTTTTGGTATGTACATATATCACTCTGAACCGCGCATTTATCAAGGTAATTCGGAGCATAATCTGTACAAATATCAGAGGCAGAAACTGTGTATTGTTTTCATAGTGTCAGACCTGTTTCGGCAGCCACTCCCACAGCCGCAGATCCTCCTGCCCAAGGGACCACATACACATTCCCCGGAGATTCCACCGATAAGCCGCCTCGTTCGCCCAATAGATGAGGGAGTCCACGTCTTGGTAGTAGAGGATGGAGAAGCCGTCCGCGTCACCGAGGAACAGGCGGGATATCCAGATGTTGATGTCCACGGGGATGACCGTTGCCTGATAGTCGTTGCCGCAGGAAAGCGAAGTCATATCATCCGAATGGGAAAAGTCGTAGTCCATCGAGATGTCCTCGCTCCGAGTGCTTGATTCCTCCACATCGGCAGTCAGCGTGAATACTTGGAACTCGCTGTCCCATGTGCAGTTGCTCCTGCTGATGCGGCCGTAGGATTTTGTCGTTCCGTCTGGCATCACCACATCGAACCGCTCATACGGCTCGTATGTCCAGGCGTCACCCAGGCGCATCAGTTCGCATACCGTCCGATTGTCGGAGCGGTACCCGGCATAGCCGCCGGAGAAGCCGCTGACCGTTGCCGTAAACCGCAGCGTATAGGAGGAGCCGGAATACACGCGCACCCTGTTTCCACGGATACGCATCTCAACCGTGTACATATTCGGATCGTCACGAAGGTCTGTGGTCGGCGTCCTCGTGATCTCCTGACTGTAGCTGCCGAGGAGCGTGGAGCCGTTGTAAAGTTCCACCGCCTGACTATTGTAATTCAGACAGCAGAACAGATCACCGCAGAATATGCCTGCCTTGCCGCTGCCGCTTGCCGGGAATGCCAGCCTTGCCCGGAGGTGGATATCCGAAAAGCCGTCATACTTCCATGCAAGCTGACCGCTGCCGTCAAGCTGGGAGTAGACGCGCTCCGTGGAGTATTCATCTGACCGCCACACGGTAAAGGAACCTGACAGCACCGTCCAGTAGTTTGTCTCCAACACGCCGTAGTCACGGAAGTCCTCGTACCAGATAAGAGCCGAGTCCGGCTTTCTTCGGAGCATTTCCAAGGTGAGACGGAAACCACGGTCGGGACCGACCATGTTGCCCTCCACATCCTTGAACTGCCGTGGGGAAAAAGAATAGGTCGCTTCTCCTGCGGACGGCTCTTCCGAAAAGGACGAGCAAACGCGGAAACCGTAAAACTGTACGCCCTTCACATCGACTGAAATCTTTATGGTATCAGTGAACGCAAATACTAGATCACACTCCGACATGCTCTTATTTATGCGATGAACCCTTTTTTCCATTCTTGCTTTTATTGTTTACATAACGTCTCTTACTTGGCTTCAATCTACTCGAAGATCCAGCATTGTTCGACGAACCTGTATCCAATTCCGAAGCTCCTTTTTTCTTGGGTGCACTCATATTGCGGTTATTTAATCTACTTACCAATTGACCACATGCGGCTTTTATATTGCCACCTCGGGATTCTCTGATTTTCACAGTAAGTCCCACCTTATTTAACTTATCACGAAATGCAACGAGTTCCTGTTTGTTTGGTCTTCGAACTGCTTTACAATCCGTTTCATTGTATTGTAAAAGATTAATCAATACATTTTTGTCACGAAACCATCTTCCCAACTGTTTTACATCATTCGCACGATCATTTACACCCGGTATAAGCAAATATGCTATAGTAACGCTACGATTATGTCTTTCTGAATATGAGAGTACTGATTGAACTACTTCATTTATATCATACCCTTTCATATGCGGCATGATATAGTCCCTTACATGCTGATTCGTGGCATGCAGGGATAACGTAAGTTGGATTTTTAAATGTTCTTCTCTCAACTTCTTCATCTGAGGGAGCGGTCCCGTTGTTGATATTGTTATACCATCTGTTGGAAAATCAAGTCCTTTGCGGTCTCTTAATATATGAATGGACTTTATCACGTTATCATAATTGAACAGAGGTTCTCCCATGCCCATGAATACAATCCTATTTACTCTACCATTTATCAGTATTACTTGTTGAACTATTTCAGATGGTGTTAGATTTCTGACAAATCCATTTTCACCAGAGGCGCAAAAGATGCACCCAACAGGGCAACCTATCATGGTGCTCACGCATACAGTAGTACCAGTTTTTCTTTTAATGCTTACCGTTTCAATGCAATAGCCATCTGACAATTCAAAAGCATATTTCTGAGTATCCGGACCACGAAAGATTTCCTTGATAGTTATCGTTTTATACTTGTTACTACTTTGGGAACCGGAGTATAATTCGCGATAAAACTTATCCGCCTCAACTTCTCCCAATACACCAACCATTTCAGAATATGTGTATCCATATGGATCCTTATATATATCCGTGGCTTGAACAGAAGCATTCTTAACCATATTCAACATATGACCTCCAATAAAAAATCACGCTAAGATTCGTTGCAAAAGGCAATCACATTTCCTTTGCAACGCCCTCCTGAAAAACTTCCATGGAATCCAACATTTTCAGAGTTCGTTCATCACTACTAAAAACTGCAAACAATGCTAAAAAAACAGTCCAATTCAATTTTTTCTTACCATTTTCAATTGCATTATAAGTTTGCCTTGAAATGCCTATCTTTTCAGAGATATCAGCTTGGGAAGCTCCTATCCTTGCACGCAGCACAGGCAACTCTGTTACCATTGTATTGATCAGTTCCATTCTCTTACTATTGTTAAACTCCACTTCTAATCCCCTTTCTAAAGAATAATTTGCTCCTTTTACTTAAGTTTGTTTAATTATCGTTCAGCAAAAGACCGCAAATTTTATCTTGAATGACAACAAATTTATTATAGCACATGTCGTCTATGTTGTCAATATGTCACCCTCGGCGACTTTAAATAATGTTTTGCTTTTCCCCGTTTTTTTCTGATTTGGGCTTTTGGGGCTTTAACAGAATTCGCAAATTTAAACAAAATGTAGAAAGTCTCGTGTTTATAACTGATTTTGCTGTTATCAGCGGGTGTTGTCACATTTCTCTCTGCTGTTGTCACCATTGCTTGAGGTGTTGTCATTTTCTCCGTTGCTGTTGTCAAAATCATCTGCGCTGTTGTCATGATGTCGGCAACAATCGGGCGTAAAGAATGAGTTGCCGGAGAGTTCCTAATCTCTGAAAGCCCTTGATTTCAAGCCATTCTGCCGCTCTGACAACAGCATTTCTTTGTATCAATTCTTGGGTTTACCTTTCTGCATAGATGTCTACAAGTGTCCATTTGGGATGGCGGATAACAAAATCTTCGTAGTATTTTTTCTGAAGCTCATAGGAGGTGGTCTGCCGGGGATCATCAGTTGAAACTCGGACATACACACCAACACGCTGGTTCACATCGTTATCATAATAATCCGGGTCCTTGCGTTCAGGAAAAAACTGATAGTTCTCTTCATCAATCTGTACGCGAACACGCTGACGGATACGCTCTTTCTGCTCGGCATTGCTGTATCTCCTATTCAAGCAAACCCCTCCGTTCTTCATCCTGATCATCCGGAAGCATCTGCCAGTCGGGAGATGGGAAAAATCTTTTCTCTCGCATATCCGTTTGATAATAGGATGCCAGCGTAAAAATGGCCTATTCTTTACCGACTTGAACCGAACGATCTCTGATGCGTTGGAAAATGAATCTCGGCTGGACATGCAGGGGATCACAGAAGCAATCAGCCGCTACTATTATGCCAATGGCGAGAGTTTTGAGGGCATTTCTGTTGCTCCAGAGTATCAGAATCGATTTGAGCAGTTGGCTGCTGAAGCAATCAACTACTACAGTGCCGGCGATTGATTTTTCTTCACTCTGAATCGGTGATATGCACTGCCGGTGGAAACGTGCAGCCGATCAAGTGATCGTGTAGCAAACTTCTGCTGATCATACTGTTCATTTCCGGCACCGTCCTCTGACGTTTGATTCTTCAAACTATTGTCAGAATCAGAGCCTTTTCCATGGTTTCCATTCGCTCGTTGCAGGCTTGGTCGATCTCTGCCAAATGTTCAAACAGCGTAGCCAGATTTTGGATTTTGAAGAAGAAGCGCTGCGAATCATGCATGGTGATCAGAATATCCTATTCATGACGAGCACTATTCGGCGTCAGGCGGCAAGCTGTATTTTCGGACTTGCCCCGTGCGTACGAGCGATAATTGATCGTCGCTTCAATCAATTGGATGGAGAAGATTTTGAGGGTGCGCTATCAGTCGCTGTGAATAAGTTACCCGCCGCTTTGCTTGATAAGGCAAAGAAGCTTATTCGCATTGCTGATGACATTCCAGAAGATGATCCCAAACTGGATTCCCTTATGGATATTGTGCACGAAGTGAATGCGCGGGATCATAACAAGATTATTCTGTTCAGCAGTTTCCGGCATACGCTAGCATATCTGCTCCCAAAACTGAAAGCAGAGGGGCTCCGCGTTGCGCAGGTCGATGGCTCGGTCAATTCGGAAGAACGGCTTCGTATCCGTAAGCGCTTCGAATTGGAGCGAACAGAAACAGAAGCTCTTGACATGCTTCTCTTTACGGAAGTTGGCTCTGAGGGACTTGACTATCAGTTCTGTGATACGATTGTTAATTATGACCTGCCTTGGAACCCCATGCGCATTGAACAGCGCATAGGACGAATTGACCGTCGAGGTCAGAAGAGCAGCGTTGTCCATATCTATAATACTGGCGGCTCAGGGCGTTGGTGCACAGCCGGTCGCCCAGCTTCATGGTGTTCTCGCCGCAGCGCGGGCAGCGGGTGTAGGTTCCCGCTGCCTGTGCTTTCCTGACCTGTGCCATGCGCTCCTGAATCGACTCAGGCTTTCTCATGCTCAGTCACCTCGCTCTGTGCTTCTGAATCGCTCTCCCGCAGCTGTCTGCGGAGGTCGGCGTATTTCTGCCTGTGCGCGTCCATCTTCTCCGTGGTGCGGAAGGCGGCGTAGCCGTGCAGGTGGTTCAGCAGGAGGCTGCGCATGTCCCTGTGCTCCGCACCGCCCAGCCCCAGCTGGAGAAGGAAGGCGCGGCAGAAGTATTTCATCTCGCTGTCTGCGGGCTCCACCAGCGCAGCGTTCACGCGCCTGGCGGCTTTGGCCTTGGCGGCGATGGCCAGCAGCAGGTTGGCGTAATGCTGCCACCGGGTAGGGTGTTCCTCATCGAAGGGAAACTCCACCAACAGCCGACCGTCCTCCAGTCCAATGCCCTTCATGAATCCACCCGCGATGCTCTCCTGAAGGACGCGCTCCAGAATCGGCATCTCGGTCAGCGCATCGCTCTGCAGGGTGGCAATCACCTCGGGCGCGATGTGAATCCGGTCGCTCTGCACCATCGCCCGAATCAGAATCTGCCGGGCGTACAGGGTGCGGATCATGTTCTTCAGGCTGTCCGGAGTGAATTCCGCCAGCGGCAGGCCGATGCAGTTCACGGTGATGCCGTGGCCGTCGGGGGCTTCTGAATCTGTGTCGGTGTCAGGTGTGGGCTGTTCCTCAGCAGGCTGCTCCTCAGTGGGTCGCTCCTCGGCAGGCTGTTCCGATTCGGCAGTCTCCCCGGCGGGAATCGGCTCCTGAATGTAGCCATTCTCCATCAGCCAGTCGGCCACGGCTTCCAAATCTGCGCGTTCGCCGGTGATGCTGCCGTCGCGCTCCACCTGCAGGTTGCCGATGCGGAAGGCGTAGGTCGGTGTGCGCAGGTATACTGCGGTCGTTCCCAGATGCCCGGCCAGCGCATGCGCCATGGCCTTGCGGTCGTTGCAAATCGTTGTGATATTCATGGTGTCCCTCCTCGTTTTTATCGCCGTTCAGCGTGACGACATTAACGCTCTGAATCCCATGAAAGTCAACCGGCTGGCGGCACACATCCGGGTTTTCTTTTCAGAATCTGTGCAAGGCCGCGTGCAGCGCCGTCCACGTCCCCGGCCAGCGCCTGCCCGCGAAGGGTCAGCAGCGTGTGCCGGGGCAAATAGTTGCGGTACGCTTTCAAATGCTGCAGGAACTGTTCTTTCGTCAATCATGGGAATTGTTTGGCAGGATTATGCGTTTATTTCATTGAATAATAACCCAATGGCTTCTCTGCATAAACTTTGACTGCTTGTTAGGAGGCTATCATCATGAAGATCATGAAACGTATCGGCTCGATGAATGTGCAACAACGCAATGGTCTTTCGTTTACCGACTTCAACCGCACGATCTCTGATTTCCTGGCAAACGAATCCTTGTTGGCCATGTAAGGGATAACGGAGGCAATCAGCCGATACTATTACGCCAATGACGAGAGCTTCGAAGGCATCTTTGTCACACCGGAGCATCGGGAACGATTTGAGCAGTTGGCTGTTGAGGCAATCAACTGCTACTGCGATGGATTCATTCTTCCCGGCGAATAGTGAATACAGCCTTCCGTCCTTCCAGTTTTCTTTCCAGAAGTCCTTCCTCGCAAAGCAACAGCAGATCCTGCCGTGCAGTCTCCGTCGCTGTCCTGAACTTCTTCTTCCATGCGTCTACCGTGACCTGCCCTGACTTGCCTTCCAGCAGCCAGCGCGCGCCCTTGATCTGACGATCATTGAGCCTTCCGCTTGCTACCAGCTTTTTCATGCGCTTCTCCGTAAGCACATGCCCCAGCAGATGCTCCTTCATCCTGTCCACACTTCGCGAAAGCATGGCAGAGTAGTAATCGATGAAGTAGGTCATATCGTTGCCGGACGTCTCTACCTGACGCATTGACTTGTAGTACCGGCTACGTTCCTCCGCGATCAAGCCTGAAATAGAAAAGTAGCGAAAGAAATCGTATCCTGTGCGCAGCAGCATCATGTAGCTCAGTGCGCGAGCTGTGCGACCATTGCCATCCGTGAAGGGATGTATATAGACGAAGTAGAAGTGAGCGATACACGCCTTGAGCAGGGGATGAAGCTCACTGTCAGCAATGAAGGCAATCAAATCATCCATCATAGCCGGTACTGCAGCTGCTTCAGGCGGCGTATAGACGACACCTTCGCGTCCGGTCACATAAACAGGAATCGTCCGGAAACCATCCACAGTTTCATCGGAAGCCTCATGCGTGACAATACGAGCAATGTCAATGAGTGTTTGTGCGGTGATGGGGTCTTCCAGATGATCCAGCACATACAGCAGCGCCTGATAGTTGTTTTTGATCATCTGCTCGGATTTGTTGGCCGGCATTTTGTCCTGGCGGATGATGCGCGCAGCATCAGCTTTCGACGTAAAGGCTCCTTCGATCACGCTGGACCAAACAGCCTCGTCGATGGTCGCTTCTTCCATGATCTGTTCGGACAGCTCGTCGAACACAAAGCTGCGCCGGGCAATTTCGGCAACCACATCGCATTGCGCTTCGATGGTCTTGTTGATGACAAACCAGAAGGGCTGTCCGTTCTGAGCCTTAAGCGGCAAGAGAATTGCCGCTTTTTTTCGGGCTTCCTCCATCGCCGGCCAGAATTGGCTGATGGGTATCGACACGGGCAGCCGATAGGCGATTTCTTCACGGGACAAATACCGATCCATAAACTGCTGAACAAGAGACTCCATGCGACCACCTCGCTGCTAATAATCTACTATTCTATTTCTATCATACTCCCGATAAAGTCCAAATGCAAGAGGAACATATTTGATTCAATGGCAAGACCATGAAAAGCATGTTGCGAAGAGCAGGTCGCCCCCCAACCCACATGCTCATGATTTTACACCAGTTATGCCGATTGATATATTTTAACAATAAACAAAAAACCATATCTTCTTCCAATTTGGGATTCTGCAGGTTTTTTGTCCCCCAGAAAAATTAGCTCTGCTAACACTCTGCTAATTTCACCCGGGGAAGCATGATTATTTTTGATTTTGCGTTCGCCGGTACCAGAGTCTCCGCCATCGGTACTCCCAGCAAAGCGCCCAACGCGTACAGGTTGTCAACGGTAGGCAGGCTCTTTCCTCGCAACCACTTGTAGATGGCTTGTGGTTTCTCAAAGCCGAAGTGGGCTTGCAAATCCCGAACAGTCATGCCCCGTTCTTCGCGCAGACGCACGATGTTCTTGCCGGTTTCGATCATGTCGATGACCGGAAAAGGCTTCTGATACATGGCTTTCGTCTCCTTCTCAAAGTCGTGTACGGATATTATATGTACCGAAGCACCTTATTCCTCTTTTGTTTTCCTCAGGTTCTTGCTATAATGTTCATAATACTGAATGCGGGTTTGTCATCTTCACGCTCTGGTGGTGATTAATCACGGGCCTCTTCTTGGGGAAAAAACGCCGCGACATCCGCGCATGGGAAGATGCATTGTTCGAAAAAACGGCAAATCGCTTTGTCCAGCCTGATATTGCCCTGTATGAGAGGTTGACGAAGGCACAGATAGAGAATGATTGCCGGATTATTCTTGAAAGTGCGCAAATCATGGTACACACATCCGACTCCAGGGTAGCCGAAAGCCGCCGGAAGCTGATCGGTGAACGTTATGCACACCTGATGACGCTGAAACCATTTGCAGAGCGTTCTCAACGCGCATTGATCAAGGACGCAGTGCAGGCTTACAGGAAAGCATGGTGAGGCAGACTATGAAATGGGAAGAGTACTATGATCGGTTCTGGGACTGGGCTGAAAGTACGAAGATCAGCCGAATATCGTTGCTGACTGATTTTACTTCATCTGCAGAGGTTGTTGAAATAGCCAATGAATTCTTCGATGAGAAGATTGGATCGCGTCTGGTGAAGCGGGCGCTGGATCAGGGAATACGCTTTTCTCCGTCTGAAATCATCGAGCTTGGCAGCTGCGTGACGGATGACGTGTTCTATGAGGCAATTCGGTACCGTCAGGGGCGATTTACCACAGAGCAGTACGCGGAACTGGAAGGTCTTTGCTGCGATGAAGATCTCCTCGATGCCGTCGCCAGGAAAGATGGCATCCGGCGTGAAATGGATGGCGTGATCGTGATACCGCGCACCCATCCGCTGAGCTGGATCATGATGTTCTATGCCCTGCCCAAGGAAATGTTCGAGAATCTCCCAGAATACCGGCAACTGCCCCGAAATATGCGGGATATCCAGGTTTCAGAGAAATACATGCGCATGATTAATTGCGACGATTTCCTGATCATGATATGGAGCCTGTATGCGTGGATGGTGTGGCACTGCCTGCGCGTTCCCGGAAAGAATGGCGAATATCGCCCCATTCCCGGCGCATGGGGGCACTATTCCGAGGACTTCCCCATTTGGCGGATGACCTATGAGATCGGAATGCACTTCCGGGAGGTCTTTGAGCATTACAGCAACTGGAAGGTGCAGCGGCTGTTCAACCTGAAGAAGGATGAAGAGATAGATTCTTCCGATTCGTATCCCTCATCCGCCCATCGGGCGATAATGTCCTCGCCCCCCTTTGCGTCTCTCGGTAGACGGAGAGGCAGTTACACTCGTAGGCAGCAAAAAGAGAAGACGAATTTTTCCAACTCCTCGCCTGGATGTCGCGTCCATGCTTGACGCCCGCATCCAATATTCTATCATAATTTTTATGATAATCATTATAGTATCATATCGTTCAGAGACGCGCTTTCTGCTAATTTGGGATTCGGCTGGTTTTTTGTCCCCCCAGAAAAATTAGCTCTGCTAACACTCTGCTAATTTCACCCGGGGAAAACCGGGGTATTTTGGAGGGAAATGCGAACACTCAAAAACGTTAGAAATCCAGTAAAATAAGGCACTCCAGGGGTATCAAAGGGCCTCAAAGACGAACGCTTTTTGGCACTCCTAAGCGGAACGCCGCGCGTTCGAATCGCGCCAGGCGCGCCATCAGCCCGTGCAGTATGCGCGGGCTTTTTTATGCTTTCACACAATGATTACACCCAGCCTGCGGGCGATATCCATCGCCTGCTCCGCGCTGATGCGAGCGCCGCGTAGCTCTGCCGCGTTTTCGGATAGCTGCATGCCTGCGATATCGCAGGCAGATAAATCCATGCCCTTGAGCGGCGTGCGGAAGAAATCCGCCTGCCGCAGGCTGACTCGCTGCCAGATCACACGCCGCAGCTTGACCTCGGCAAAGCCTGCGTCCGCGCAATCGCAGTCGGTCAGCTTCACATCCTCCATCAGCGCCCGTGCAAAATTGGCGTAGCGCAGCCGGGTATCGCGCGCCTGTACATCATGCAGGGACGCGCCCGCAAAATTCGCGCCGTTCAACCGGCAGCCAATCCACTGGCAGCGTTTCCAATAGCTATCTGAAAAGGCGCAGTTGGAAAAATCGCAATCAACCAGGCGCGCATCGTAAAAACTGGTTTTGGAAAAATCGCAGTTTTCAAAACGGCAACGTTCCAGGCATATCTGCAAGGCTTCCAGCCTGCACAGGTTTTCCCCTGTGACTGTCAGGTTATTGCAAAGCACGCCTTGCAGCGGTTCGTCCATTTCCAGCGCCCGCCGCAGGGCGTTTTCAAATGCCGGCTGGCTATCGATGGCAGGCAGCCGTTCGCCGTTATTTACGCCGAGAACCGTCATCCCACTTCTCCAGCGCTGCCTGTTGATTGGATAAATACGTGCGCAGAACGCCGATATCCTTGCGGGACAGGCCGCCTGATGGATCCAATCGAATCGGCACTTTAAGGCTGTCGCGCAGCAGCGCGTCCAGCCCCACGTTCAGCGCGTTTGCGATAATCACCAGCGTATCGATGCTGGGCGTTCTCGAGCCGCGCTCAATATGGCCGTAAAAAGAGGTGGACACGCCTATTTTCTTTGCAAATTGTGCTTGGGTAAGCCCCTGCTCCTGCCGCTTGCGTCGAATTCTTCTGCCCATCGCTTCGCCATCAAACATTACCCTCGCCCTTTCCAACGTATTTGCAGAAAAAAATTGCACACAAAAAGCCTCACCGTAACCGGTAAGGCTTTCTCTGGTGGCTCCGATTGGATTCGAACCAATGACACTCCGGGTATGAACCGAATGCTCTAGCCAACTGAGCTACGGAGCCAAATGGTTGCGGGGGAAGGACTTGAACCTTCGACCTCCGGGTTATGAGCCCGACGAGCTACCGAACTGCTCTACCCCGCGATATCACGTCCATGACGCGAGATATATATTACCCTATTTTCAAACATATGTCAATAGGTTTATAATAAATTTTGAAACATTTTTTTGCTAAGAGTGAATTCCCAAAGTAAATGCAACAGTGGCATTTGAAGTGGCGTTTAGACTGGGAAGCAAAAATGTGGCAGTATTTAATGTGGGAAAGAAGATCCCACACAATGCAAAAGGAAAGAAAAGCACGCACATGACAGAAAAGAGGAACAAGCACATGACACTGGAGGATCGAATTGAAATTCAGACTTGCCTGCGCAGCGGGATGACCTTCAAGGCCATCGCACGGCGCATCTGTAAGGATCCGACTACCGTTTCCCGCGAGGTAAAGGCGCGAAGCGCGCCCCATCGCAGCGCCTTCAGCACCCTGGAGGAAGCCTGCCCGTTGCTGCTGAAGACGCCCTTCGTCTGCAATGGCTGCGCCAAACGCAGCCATGCCAGCTGCCGCTTTGTCCGGCGGCTATACACAGCAAGGGCGGCGCGCTGACGATTGGCATGATCGTAAAGCTGATTCTTTCCCTTTGATCCACAATCAAAACCACCGGCTAAGCCGGTGGTATGCACCATGCCTTCAAGGCAATGA
>OLSB01000816.1_pt1 | contig 34770 bp, 29 predicted proteins | sample 1672071 | NCBI WGS metagenome assembly OLSB01 (sample SAMEA3136642, study PRJEB25190) | human gut metagenome | biome: human gut; feature: human-associated habitat; material: faeces | place: Austria | collected 2013 | reverse complement strand
ATAGTAGTCTGCTGATAATTGGGATGGATTCCTTCCTTCATTGCTCTGGTTCACCCCTTTCCGGTACACATGTCCCTTGGACTCCAAAGGCAAATCTCATCTTAGCACATATCAATATGCATTGCAAGTGTTTTTTGAGAAAAAATTGCATAATTTGCCGTCAAAGCTCCACTTCCGTTCCGGTGGCGAAGAAATACAGCACCCGCCGGCACACCGGCTCCCCCAGCACACGGCTCAGCGCCTCGCTGTACGCCCAAAGCTGGATGCGGTACTGCTCCGCCCGCTGCCGCTCCTCGCCGGAGCGAATGTGATCCGTCTTGAAATCCGCCACCACAAGCCCCTGCTCCGTGCGGCAGCACACGTCCGCCACGCCCTGCAGCATCATCTCCTCCCCCTCGGCGCGGGGGTCGTACACCGTGGCGGGCACAAGCAGCGCAAAGCGGAACTCCCGCCACACCTGCTGGGCGTTTTTCATTTGATGACACAGGTCGCTGCGCAGGAAATCCGAGATCTGTAGAGCGTTTATACTTGCGGCCTGCTCCTCCGTCAGCAGGCGGCGCTGCAGCAGGGAATCCACCAACCGGCGCACCGCCTCCGGCTCCGGCGGCGTGTCAAAGGGCAGATACTGCATCACAAGGTGCATGGCCGTGCCCCGCTCCGCCGGCGTAAGCCCCTGCTTCTCCTGCAAAAACTTAGGAACGGCAAAGTCCCCCTGCACCGGTCGGGGCTGCTCCGCGCCCTCAGCGATCTGCTGATCCAATTCCCGCCCTTTGAGCTGGGTGGCTGTGATCTTGGTGGGAACGGCGGCGGCTGCTTTATGAGCATATTCCCCCTGCAAAAGCTCCGGCCAAAAAGGCAACTGACCGGACTGCCGCTCCTCTTCCCCACCGCTGACGGCGCTGTGCGCCGAGGGATTTTCATGGAGATACACCCGCCAGCCCGCCGCGCTCTGCCGCGTCTGCGGCTGCGTTTCACTCCAGACGTGAAGGGCGCCGGCCTCCGTGCTGCACAGCAGCGCCTGCAGCACCCAGTCACCCATGGTCTTGGCGCTGCGCACCACCTGCGGCGGCACGGGCAGATCTGTGAGCGCCGTCAGCTTCTGGACATGGGAACGGGCGTTTTTCAGGCAGTCCACCAAGATTAGCTTTTCCTTGGCGCGGGTCATGGCCACATAGAGAAGGCGCATCTCCTCGGAAAGCATTTCCTTTTCCATCTCTCGGGCAAGGGCGATTTTGGAAACGGTGGGATAGCGCACGCGCAGGTCGGTGTCCACCCGCTCGGTGCCAAGCCCCAGGCGGGGATGCACCAGCACAGGACGGGTGAGATCCGTGCCGTTGAAGCGGCGGTTCAGGTCGCAGAGGATCACCACGGGGAACTCCAGTCCCTTGGAGCGGTGGATGCTCATGATCTCCACGCCGCCGGTGCCCTGCTCCGAGGCGATCTGCGGCTCCTTGCCCCGCGCCATGAGGCTGCGGAGGTATTCCGTCAGGTCAAAGACGGTTATTTTGCCCATGGCAGCCAATTCTGAGGCATAGCGGCACAGATTCAGCAGGCGGCTGCGGCGCAGCTCGCCATCCTCCATGGCGCTGAAAACGCCCAGAATATGCAGGCGGTCATAGAGCTGCCACAAAAACTGATCGGCGGGCAGCTCCGCCGCCAGACTGCGCAGGTCGTCCAGCAGGCGCACAAATGCCTGCACCGGTTCCTCCCCACAGGCGCAGCAGGCTTCGTAATAGTCGCCCTTGGCGCACCCACGGATGCTGGCCAGCAGATCCGGCGTGAAGCCGAACAGCGGCGAGCGCAGCACGGCGATGAGAGGCACATCCTGCCGAGGGTTGTCCACGATCTGCAAAAGAGAATAGACCGTAGAAATTTCCAGTGTTTCAAAAAACGACTCCCGCTCGCCGCCGGAATACGGAATGCCGCAGCGGCTCAGGGCTGCGCCGAAATCCGCCATGCGGCTCTTGGGCGAGCGCATGAGCAGCACGATGTCCTCCGGCTGCACGGGGCGGAGCGCACCGTCTTCTCCCTGCACGGGGTAGCCCTCGTCCAGCATTTTGCGCACAAGTCCGGCCACAAAATCCGCCTCCACGCGGGTGCGGTCAAAGTCCTCGGCATCCGTATTCTCCACGCTGACAAGGTGCAGCTCCGTCTCCCGATCCGGAGCGGGCGCAAAGGCGGCTCCGGCGTAGAGCTGCTCCTCGACGCCGTAGTCCATCTCCCCCATTTGCCGCGAAAGGATATTGCGGAAAACGAAGTTGGTGGCCTCCAGCACCTCGGGGCGGGAGCGGAAATTGCGGGTGAGCAGGATCTTGCGCGCCTGCCCTGATGCAGCGGCCGCCGCATGGCGATAGAGCCGATATTTTTCCAGAAAAATTTCCGGCTGTGCCAAGCGGAAGCGGTAGATGCTCTGCTTTACATCTCCAACAGTGAAAAGGTTTTCCCCTTTACGGGAAATGGCGTCAAAAATGCGGTTTTGCACCTCGTTGGTGTCCTGATATTCGTCCACCATGATCTCCACATATCGGTCTGCGATCTGCTGCGCCAGCTCCGTGGGACGGCCGTCGGCGGTGAGAAGAATATCCACGGCGTAGTGCTCCTGATCCGAGAAGTCCGCCGCGTTGCGGCGCACCTTTTCCTGTTGAAAGCTGCGGATGAAGTCCGCCGTCAGATCTAAAAGCGCCAGCATGGCCGGAGCCATGATATGAAGATCCAAAAGATGCTCCGCCTGCGTGGCGGCAAACGGCTCAAGGACATCCTTCAGCTCCTTGGAAAACCGGTCGCGTAGCGCCTTCATGCGCTCCTTGCACGCCGCGTTCTCCTCGCCCCGCACAGGCTTGAGGGCGGGAAAAGCGAGATCCGTCTTCCCCACGGCGTCCCACCCGACGGCAGCCGCCGCCTGCAGCCGCTCCATGGCCTCGGCCATGGCCGAGAAGGCAGCGCCGTAGGCCGCCTCCACCTTGGGGCATTCGGCCATTTCTCCGACAGCGCGGCGCAGCCGGCTGCACCAGAATGCCGCCCACTGGGCAAGATCCTCCAAAAGAAGCTCCCCGAAGGGAGTTTGCTCCATGGTGTTGGGCACCGCCTGCCAGAAGCGGCGGGTATCCTGCAGCCACTGCAGCGGGTGTGCTTGGCTCTGCAGCTTGTCATACAGCTCCAGCACCAGCGCTGTGAGGCGGCTGTCGTCCCGTCCGGCGCCCAGGGTCTGGGCTAACAGGGCGGCGTTTTTATCCCCTTGCTCCAGCGCCTCATAGAACCGATCCATGACCCGCTCCAGAACGCGCTGGCGCAGCACGGCGCCCTCCTGCTCGTCCAGCAGGCGGTAGTCCGGCGTGAGACTGCGTCCGTTTACCGGCGGCAGCAGATGGACATTCTCCCGCAGAAGGCTGCCGCAGAAGGCGTCCACGGTTTTAATATCCGCCTGATACACACGGAACAGCTGGCGGCGCAGATGGTCGTTATCCGGCTGCTGCGCCACTCGCCGGGAAAGCTCTTTGGCGATCTTGCCCCGCAGTTCGGCAGCGGCAGCGCGGGTATAGGTGATGATGAGGAAATCATCTACGCTGCACTTTTCCTCCTCGACCCTGCGAAACAGGCGCTCCACCAGCACTTTTGTCTTGCCGGAGCCGGCCGCCGCCGACACCAGCAGGCTGCCGCCGCGGTTTTCCACGGCCTGTCGCTGCTCCTCCGTGAGCCGAATGTCACTCATGGCGCGCCTCCTTTCCCATTTCGTCTTCTATGGTCTGCCAAACCTCGGCAGGGGGGGATTTTTTCAGATAGCGCCGGCGGTCTGTGCCGCGGCCCGGGCGGAAATAGCAGGCGGAAGCATAGGCGCACCACTGACAGGCGCTGTCCTGGGGCGAACGGGTGATGGGGTCGGCGTCCACATTGCCCCGCGCCAACTCACCGACGATCTGGTGGAGAAGGTGCTCCGTGTATTTCCCCAGCCGCCCCAGCTGGTAGGCGGTGGCCACGCCGTCGGTGATGGTGCCATCCTTTTTCAGGGTGATGGGCAGATACACGGGCTTTTCCAGCGCGTCGTGCTCCATGGCGCGCAGCACGTCGGCATCCTCCAGCACAAGGCCGCTGCGGCGCAGCTCCTTTTGAATGTCGGATTCAATCTTTTCCGCAGAAGCGCCCCGCTTTTCCGAAACGATGACATCTCGGGCGGGCAGGTACAGCACACCCGCCGGCACCACCGGCAGGCCGAACCGCCGCTCGCCCTCCTGCTCCAGCGCAAAGAGGTACAGCAGCATCTGGATGCCCAAACCATACTGCACATCGGAGAGGTCGAAGGTTTTTTTGCCCGTTTTATAGTCCACCACACGGAGATAGAGCTTTCCGTCCTTCACCCATCCGTCCACGCGATCCACCTTGCCCACAAGGCGCAGGGAAATGTCCTCCCGTTCCACGGACACGGCGGGCAGATCCGCCTCCCCACCGCCGAAGCTCAGCTCAAACTCCATGAGTTTGAAGTCCGAGCGACGCATCTCATCGGCCACGTTGTTCACGATGGCGCAGGCCGTTTTTTGCAGGCGCTCAAAGAGGTAGCGGAAGCGGGCGCTTTTTTCACTGTAACGGTCGATCTTTGTGTCGGCGTACTCCCGAATGTATTGCTGCACCAGCGCGTCCAGTTCCCGCTGGGCAACGTTTTCAAATCCGCCCCTGTCCCGCACCGTGCGCAGAACGTTTTCCAGCAGATAATGGATAAAGGTGCCGATCTCCGGCGCCTGAAAGCCCGCCGCCTTGCGCTCTTTGGCGCGCAGGCCATACTCCATGAAGTAGCCGAAATGGCAGTTTTTCATGCGATCCATGCGGGAGGCGGACATCTGCACCTGCGTGCCATAGAGGGCGCGCACCGCCGCCGGCGACAGACGGCCGCGCTCCAGAAGCTTCGCCCGCCCCATGGCCTCCAGCACCCGACTGCCCTGGGCGTCGGCGCGGAAATACGCCGCCAGGTCGCTGTCCGGATAGCGCCCCGCAAGCTCCAGCGCCGTGGCCGGCACGGAAAAACGGTACTGCCCGTCCTCATGCTTCAGCGGCACGTCCGGCAGCAGGCGGCGGATGCGCTCCACCACAAAGGCAGGGCGAAGCGCCGTGCCGTCCAGCGACACGGTGGGATAGCTGACATGGAGCAGCTCCGTGGGCTGGGTGAGGGCGGAATAGATGTTTTGCAATTCATTGTCCAGCTCATCAAAGGAGGCGTCCGCCAAAGGCAGGTCATGCTGCTGCAGGAAGGTGCGGTCACGGCGATCCAGAATGCCGCTCTTCTGCCCCACCTGCGGCAGAAGATGGTCGTTGCAGCCCAAAAGGAACAGCGCCCGCACCGTGCGGCGGCCGGAACGGGTCATTTCGCTGACCTTGACCTGATCCAAAGTGGCCGGTATGGTGGCCACGCTGTACTGGGTCAGCACAAGGCGCAGCATGCGGCAGAACTCCTCGCCGGTGAGCTGCGTGTCCCCCAGTATCTCCGCAAACTGATCCAGCACGGCGCAGAAGATCTCCCAAAGCTGGCGATATTCCTCCGCCGTCTGCACCCGACCGGACTGCATGAGCCTCTGCGCCTGCTGCTGCAAAAGCTGCGGCACGCCCGCGTCTCGGGCAAACCCATACAGCGCGGCGGCTTTATCCGCGGCTGCCGAGGCGCCCCGCATATTTTCATACAAAGGTATCAGCGGACGGCGCACCTTTTCCCGAATGGCGTTCAGCTCCTCCAGCCGCTGCTGACGCTCCGGCGTAAGCTCGGCGCCGTACCCGTCGGGATTGGCCGTCCACGGAGTGTCCCGCAGCCACATTTGACCGCGGATGGACCAGAGGATCACATAGTTCTCCAGCTTGTCGCACTCCGTCCGGTCTATGCCCGCCAGACCGGTTTTCAGGTAGCGGAACATATCCTCATATTCAAAACCGCCGGTAACGGCGTCCAGCGCGCCAAGCACCAAGAGCAAAGGTGGCTTTTGCAGAATATCGCTGCGGCGGCTGATATACAGCGGGATGCCGTCCCGCGCGAAAACATGCTCCAGAACGGGGCCGTACTCCCCCAGATCGCGGGCGGTAACGGCAATATCCCGACAGCGCCAGCCGCTTTGGAGCATTTGTCGGATCTTGGCGGACACATACTCCACCTCGGCGTAGGCGGTGGAGGCCTCGTACAGCTGCACCTGCGCCTCGCCCCCTGCGCGGGCGGGCGCCTCCGCGCCGAAAAAGTACCGCTCCAAATGGGCAAGGGGCGTGTCCGCCGTCGACTCCATGAACTCCATGGTGCAGCGCTGCCCCGCCTGCTGCGCCATGCGCACAAGGCGCTGCCGCTGGCGAAAGGCATTCTGAAACAGGACGGCGGAGTTTTTGTCCCCCAAAAGCGTCACCGTGACGCTGCTTGCCTGCTGCAGAGCCGTGAGAAGGATCCCTTCCTCCACCTTATTAAAATACGAAAAACCGTCAAAATACACATCCTTGCCCATCAGGTAAGAGGACTGCGGCAGCGCATCCCGCAGCTTCTGCACCCGCGAGCGTGTGTCCCGTCCGTCGGCGCAGAGACGGGCGTCATAGGCGGCATACAGCAGCGCCACGTCCCGCAGCTTGTCCCCCTCCTGCCCGACGGCCTCCTGCACGCCGGCATACAGCTCCTGGGGCGGGATCTCATATGCATACAGCTCGTCCATCAGCGTGACCAACTGCTCCAGAAACGCCGCGCGGCGTGAGGGGCTATTGAACACCCGCAGGCTGCCGCCCACCTCCTGCAGCGCCATACGCATGGTGAGCAGCTTGCCGCCGCCGTCCAGCGTGAAATCGGCAAGACCGCCCACCTCTCCCAGCACACGGCCGGAAAGATTGCGCAGGCTCAGAACCTCCGCATTGCGGCTGGCCGTGTCGCCCAGAGCGCGGCACAGCTCCATTTCCGCCTCATGGGACACATGCTCCGGCACAATGAGAAGCTGCGGCCGCTCCTCGCGGCTTCGCTGTATGGTTTCCAGCACGCGAGCCGTCTTTCCGGCTCCCGCCCGTCCGATCCACAGATGCAGCATTGGCTTGCCCTCCTCCGTTTGCCTGCGTTGGTTTGCCTTTTTCGACGTATAGAATAGTCATTGTGGCTATTATACCATAGAACACTTTGTGGTGCAAACCACCCTCACCGCATTTTTTTAGGGCGCACGATGCGGCAAAACACTTGACATCCGGCAGAAAAATCCATATAATGAGTAAGCTGTGAAAAGAACGGGGTGTAGCGCAGCTGGTAGCGCGCTTGGTTCGGGACCAAGAGGCCGGGGGTTCAAGTCCCCCCACTCCGACCACAAAGGTACGGTAGCAATGATACAAATTGCTACCGTACTTTTTAATTTTTTCCTATGAAAATCCCTTGATATAAAGCCAAAAGCGAGGTTAGTGGGTTCACATCAGAACCTGCCAACCTCGCTTTTTTCGTTTATGGAGTTTCCGAGCAAACGCTACCGCCGGAAAAAGTGAACCCACTCTGCCTAACCTTTTAATTTTTCTGGAATAATTAAAAGGTTCGAGGAAAAATTAAAAAGTATCTTTAGATTATTATTTGGAAAAAGCTCGAACAAACTCCTGTTCGCTGATTCTCATTCTTGCAGCAAATCCATCGTAATCCGTTGCGTCCGCAGGGATTTTCAATCCGTGTTTCGTAATACTGATATCGTCACGAGGCATTACATTTGATTCGTAAGTCGAGCCTTGATTCATCCGCAATTTCAAGTCATCCGAACCCTCTGCTTCCGGGTAGAGATAAAAACCTGCCTTTGCGTCAAATCGGAACATATAAGCCAGCACCTGTAAATAGTCTCGGTTTCCGATACTGTCAATCGGTTTATACTTGGCATCGGCGATGATCCGAGCTTCATTATCCCGGCTGACAAAGTCCGGGTAGATAAGTCCGACATTTCCTTCAAACAGGCGTTGGGCTCCTTTGCCGCCTTTATTCATGGGATGGTAGAAAATATCCTCAATCAGTGAATTGACGTATTCTTCCCATAACCAGGCACCGTCAAAGAGGATGCCGTATATCTGCTTTGAGCCGGAACCGATCTGATGCTTCTGATGTCGCAGAATCAAAAGACACAGTCTTTGCAACGCAAGGTATTCACGGAAATAGGCGTGGCGAACTGCATTCTTTTTATTTTGGTCAATAATCCTCTGCCTGTCGTATGGCTCATATCCGGGAGTTGCGTCTATAACCAGTTTTACTTCATCCTTGACCTTGACGAGAATCTTGGTCCCATAAGGTTTCCTCTTGATGAATTCTATGGTGTGCCGTACCAATTCCATCAAACTGTTGTCATGGGAAAACTCCCGCTGGCTATATGCGACATTCCCGGTAAAAGGAGTGTTTTTCTCAATGTGTCGTGCAACATCAATAGTTCCCTTAACATTGCCGTCATTGTAGTTTTGCCGGATATATTTTTTGAAGATTCCCTTTCGCATTGCCGTCTTGAGGTAATACGGAAACAGGAACAGAAAGAAATTAAACAGTCTGTTATCCTGGTTGGCATCAGTCTCCAAATCAACAAGATTTGGAAAGTCCAATACCCTGTCAAGGAGATAATGGAAGAAAAAATCATCATCTTCGCCGCTGAACCGAGACTCAATAATAAGCCGTTCGTTTCCGCAACCGATAAACCCCATGACATTGCCGGAACGATACGAGTCATTTACACTCTGGAGGATCATCTGATTCCGTGTAATATCCTCGGCATCGTCAATATATTCCGGGAATACAAACACGCCCTCGCGTTCAAGTTGATCCAGCGTTTTGTCAGCAATTTTTCCTGTCAGAGCGGAAATATCAGAAAAGGCATCTTTTTTATGTTGTGAATTATCCTTGATTTTGAGTAGCTTCATTCACATCACCTACTGAGGGTTTCTGATACCCATATGCTTTTGCAAATCTGCTCATGAGACCTTCCTCATCGTACATTCCCTGAACATATTCCTGCAGAAGCGGCTGAAGGTAATCCGTCCAAAGCTGGTCAAAGGTGAGTGTTTTCAGCTTCAGGAAATAAGAAGCTCCGATTTGATAGTTCTCATTCAAATCCTCAACATTTGCGATTTCTTTATTGAGCGCAGCCATTCTCCTGATTGCCTCGGCTTCCAAATCCTCGTCTTCCAGAAGGGCAAGCATCTCAAGACGCTCGTCCGCCCGAAGCTCGACAAAACGGAAACGCCGGCGCATAGCAAAATCGAAACTGTCCACGGAGCGGTCAATGTCGTTCATGGTGCCAATGATGTAGACGTTATCCGGGATATAAAACTTCTCGTTAGGGTCGGCGTGAAGGTTTGCGTACTGCGTGGAAATCTCTCCAGCTTTGCCGCGATATCCGGGGTCTATGGCAAAGAACAATTCTCCGAATATTTTTGAAATTTCTCCGCGATTAATTTCATCAATAATGAAAATGTACTTTTTGAGTTCCGTCTGCTTCGCCGTTGCTTTTGAAACGGCAGTCTTTTTGGCGCGGATAGCCTTATAAATTGCAAAGTCATAAGAATGCCCTTGCGTTGCGAATGTTTTTCCAAAGAATGTAGTTACATCTTTTATCTTGTCAAACTTCTGACCAGACTCAAGCATTCTTCTGATCTCGTCCAAATTCAGCGTAAGCTTGTTTGCTGTCGCATTTCCGGGAATAGAGATATAGATGTGTGCATCGTTCACGCTTGCAATAGTGAACTCATTGCCGTTAATCGTTTTGAATGTATCCACGCCAAGTTCGATGCTCGTAAAGAACTCCGTCAAGGACTCTTGAACAGACAACTCTTTTTCGATGGTTTCCCTTGACTTTAGGGAATCTTCGTAATTCTTTCTGGCACGGGCTACAAACTTCTTGAAAATACCGTCTTGAAGTTCAAATCCCATCGTCCCGTCATCGTTTATCCTCGGTCTTAAACCCTCAACGAAATCCGAGTAGTCATAGCTTGGGTGGAACTGCACAAATTCCACCTGCTTTTTCTGTTCATCGGAGAGAAGCGTGTAATCGTCAAAATAGCCATCGCTGATAATATCCGTAGCGATTTCCTTTGCAAGATAGGATTTGCCGGTACCAGGGGCGCCTCTGAAAATTAGATTCTTCGATTCAATCAGCATAGAAGAAAACGGGTTTCTGTAGCCTTTGAACTGCTGCACGAGTTCCTCTTGTGCCGAAGCCTCTGCCTCCGCAGATTCCGTTTCTTTCTCGTCCTTTTCCCTGTACATAAGGATAAACTGATCTCCGGGTTCGCCGAAACGCTTCAAGCACTCTTGCACAAAAACAATCGTAGAGAAGATGTTCCAGCAATACAGGACAAACTGTCTGCCGTTGTCATAACCATATGTCAGATACTCGATGGTATTTCGGTGTTTCTTGAATTCATCCACACTCGGATAGATGCCACAGATCAATTCGCTGTCGGGATTGTATCGACAGATCGGGAAGCCTTCCTTTTCCTCAACCGACAGTCCAGAAATCTGCTTCTCAAATAACTGGCAGGCGATACGCGGCATGGTTTGGTTAGAGTTCCGTCTTTCACCTTTGCTGTAAGAGCGTTTGATTACTTCACCAGTTGCTTTCTTAAAATAAGCATCGAGAGGCTTATAGTTATCGCCGAGGCTCAAATTGTCCATCGTAAAGCGTTCATCAGTAGAGACAACGCTTTCGGCGGTAATAGTCAGCTCGAATTTCTCCTGCTGCTTCGTTTCAATCGTGAATCCGTGGCTCTCAAAAAAATTCTTGGCTTCAACAGCGTTATAGTCATCCGTTGAAATATCGGAGCCGTTTGCAATGTGATCTGCCACGGCAATTACGTATTTCGGTGGATATCTCTTTCCGTCCTCGGAAACAAGTTCATATTTTGTGCTTTGATTATGAAAAGGGACTCCGTTTTCATCGATATACTGTAAAGCCTTAAGGATGTCCTGCTTTTTAATCTTTGGTATGGCCATTCTGCACCTCCATAAGAGAATATTTTTTAATGTTGCTTTGGCGGTGAAACAAGCCCGCGTGACAGGACTCGTTCGATACATTCGGCGAGTTCTTTTTTCTGTTGCTCCGGGGTTCCGATGTAATTGTACATCAAAAATCTCGTGTCCATAACGATTCCCTGGATGCGCTCATAGTTCTGCATTTGCGGATGGCTTGGATCATATCTCCAATCACCAATAGCCTCGCCAATGTTTCCAACCATTTCATTTATATGGAACAGATTGTTGGCACTATTGAATGGCATAATAAAGCAATTGAAAAGAGACTCATTCGGCACACCTTTTACACGGGCAATGTACTCTCCGTAAGTAATCTGCTTGTTGATGTCGGTGCCGTTCGGTAGATGGTCGGAATTGCCAGTCCTACCATAGCGATAACACTTCGCATCAAGGACATAATACTTGCCGCCATAAATCATTACAGAGTCTGGGTATAACGGAGTTTTCTCTTTTTCATGTCCGTAATCTAAAAGCCATCGTGTCCTTGGGAAATACTGTTCTTTATCTTCCACTCCGAACGCTTTATCTATCATGCGTTCCCAGACATTTTCAAAATTATCCGTGCCGAAATAGTATTGTGTGTCAGAGCTTTTCTTATCTATGTATTCAAGCATAGCTCGCATGGCTCGAAAGAGTTCTTGTTCATTGTCATTGTTCGTTGACGCGAGTTTCTGCGTAAGGACATATATAGATTCCTTAATCGGAGGGTGGTTACCCGGCTGCTCCGGCATAAAAGGAACATATAGCCATCCCATTTTGTCGAAAGCCTCATATACGCAATAACGATGAATTTGAGTGATCTTCTTATTCACATTTGGCGTAGAGGAGCGAACGGTCATATTTGTGAAAATCAAAGAGCCGTTCTTTTGAATGAGAGCAGTCTGGTCTTTTACTGTTCTCGCCCAGGAGGTTCTGCCCTTTGTGTCCGTCTTGTATTCAGGGTCGGTTTCAACATAATAACGACCGGTTCTCAAGAAATCTCGAATGACTGTTAAATATGCATGAATCGGGAAATCTACTGTGCGAGGAGCTTCAAATTTTCTACCCTCAATCACACGGTCCTCTTTCATAAAGGTTGCAAGCACACCGAAGAGGTTTTGAATATCTACACGCAGATCATCGTCATTATCCGGCAATTGATAGCCGATGGGAAAGTAAATGACTGCGTCCTCTGTATCCGCCTTCACACCAACAAAACTGTCACCGTCTTCATTTGTATTAACATGGCAGCGTTGCCGTATGTTTTTTGATAAATCAATCGGCACAGAAATTCACCTCCTAATCTTTCCTCATTAGCTTTGCGGATACAAAGAATCGCGGACTGCTTGCCTGAAAATCTTGAACCTGTCTTTTCCTGTATTAAGCACAAAAGTACGGATTACTTTTTCAAGATCATCCATCGTGTCAGTATCAAAGAGAGCTTCCGGATTGAACTTAAAGGCATCATCCCACAGATATTTGATTACCTTTTCCGGGAAGATGCGGATTTGCATAAGTCCCTCTCGCACTTCGGCAAGACGAGCTGCTTCTTCCGGGGTGCCATTCATTATTTCGGCTTTCAGTAATTCATTATATTCTGATGCAAAACTGGTGTGGGGCGGTTTTGCTGCGGCACGATCATCGAATTTTAAATCGCTTTCATGGACGAAATAAACACCGAGACGCTTGTCCTCCGCCGATGCCATTTTTGCTTTGTTGCCGATAATGATGGTATTGATGGTTTCGCAGAATCTCCTCCAGGTGACACCGGTATCAAGGATTTCAGCCTGAGCGAGAGATTGACGAACATTGAAGAAATTATTTTCAATAAGCCGCATTCTCCATCTGCGCTGGAATGCTGTGTCCAGAGTGAAAACATTCTGGTCAGAGGTGTTCATAGTTCCGAGGATAGAGAGATTTGCGGGAATACGAACTTTATGAGTTGGATCACCGTACACAACTTTTGCAACATTTTCATTCGTTATGCCATACTCGCTGGTGCCAACAGGATATGTAATCCCACCGACTGTTTTCTCTTCAGCACATCTGTCCAGAAGTTGGAAGACATCGCCGAAGATAGCAGGTGCATTACCTCGGTTAATTTCTTCTATGACAAGAACATACTTCTGGTGAGGATGTGTATATGCCGCACGGAGAATATTTGTAAACGGGCCCGGAGCGAACTCGTATGTTACCTGCTTATCTTCCGAATCAACAATGGGGAGAATCTGCCCAACAAAATCTGCGTTTGTATAATCAGGATGGAAAACAAGCCGTTCGACAATTGTACCTTCAGTGCAGTATTCATGCTCGATAGTCCAGCTTTTGCCCGAACCCGGAACACCATATAAAAGAATGTTGTTGCCGCCAACCACTAACGAGCCAGAGATGAAACTGCCAAATGGACAGGAGAGGGAATCAGTAAACTCAAGGTTATATTTCGCAAGGTTGATTACGCCTCTTCGTTCACCCTCAAATATACACTCTAACCCTATGCCGTGTGGCCATTCAGTGGGCATACCTTCAGCATTGATGTAACCCGCATAGTATTTTCGATGCGTGGTACGCAAAATTAGTATTACAAGATTATCGATAATACCGACAAAATTCCCCTCTGAGGTATAATTGCCGTCTTCATCTTTTCCTGGTTCGGGGAAGCCATTTTCCAAGCTCCAAGCAGGGTGCTTGTACTTCATATTTTGCCGACTAATCCTATAATTATTTCTTCCACCTCTCGGCGCGAACTCCAAAAAAGCACTTTTCGATGAGTCACCAAGAACATGAGTGTTAAATGTATAAATTGATCTTGTTTCATCTTTTAACGGGCTGTCAGATATCTCTGCAAATTCCAGAAAGTCCACAATATCTTCATTTGAAATTCCGGCAGCCTCCAAATATGTTTGACCTCCACCGCCATCAGGTCTGTCAATATCGTATAGCTTTTTGAAATCGGACGGATTTATCTTTCTATAAAAAATTCTATCTATGTATTCCATATTCTCACCTTACCTTTCAACAGAAATCAAGTATTCTTTGAGTTTCGGTGGCAATTTGCTGTCGTTACTTCTAAATCGGTTGTAATCAATGAGTTGGACTCGGACTGTTCCATACTTTCTAAAGCACTCTTCTAATTGTTCAAGAGAAAAGAGCCCATCTTCGCTATAGCTGATTAGAAATTTATCACAGTGCATATCGTTAAGGATTTTTTCAAAAGACTGGAGCCCGCGCGTCTTTGTGCATAACTTTGAGTGCTGATCCCACCAATCTCTTAATCCGCTTTTTCCGATTGCTTCTGGATAATCGCCTCTTGCCAATGTTTCTAATATGTGATAATTCGCAGCATATTGGCGTTTCATGTATGGCGGATCGATATAGCACAAATCTGCAGTAATAAGTCCGGCAAGGTTCTCTGCAAATCCCAAGCGAACCGAATGTCCTGATGAATTTGGAAGATACAATTCAACGGGGCATAACATCATGCTGGCATTCGCATTTTTCTTGAATTCCGACAGAAAATAACCATACGTTCCAGATATGTTTGCCACTTCATTGGCTGCCATTATCAATGTGTGCTTTAAAAGAGACTCTTCAAGAGAACTTATGGTTTTGCTTTCAATCCATTCATTTATTTTTTCTCTTATAGCATCAATTTTTCCGGCGTTTTCTGAAGTGAAATACTTTCTGGGTGGGCAACCATTCAATGGGGTTCCACTTGGAGAAAATTCCCTGAAGAAAAAACTTTGTTTTGGCGTTAAACCATTCAAATATTCAATAACATCTAAATATGGATTTTCGCTATCCTGTTCAACGATTCCGATTTTTATCAAACCTTCAAACATAGGATATTCACCAATTTGAAGGTTTGTAACCAGATGATGATATGAATATGTCATAACATCGGATGCGATAACCTTATAGCCTTGTTTTTTGAGTTCAAGAGCGACCGAACCAGTACCCGCCATTATATCTGCCACGGTTCCAGAGTCACCAATCATATCGTGAATGCAATCCATAATGTGAGGCAGAAGTTTTGTTTTATTCCCGATATACCTGTACATACGAACTACACCTCCATTTTCATATCGTTAACTGCGCCAAGGTTGGGAAGGTTATTCATTTCTCTTATTATTAGTTCCTGTTCATCTTTTGTCAGACCATATTTCTTCATTATCAGGCGTTCGAGTTTGATATCAGTACTATAGTCATATTTTCTCATAAGCTTGGAAGCAAGTGCTATAATCTCCGTATCAATCTGATCGCCGTTGAAGGGACGAATTGGGAAAGTGTATATAATTTGTTTTGTAAGATACGGGTGAGATTTCCACTCGTTTTCACCGTATGTTTTCAAATAATAATAGTACACTACGCGAGAATTAAGCAACGCGAGATAGTACTCTAAAGGGGTTCTGTCGTTTCCATCGGCGTACTTCAAAATGTACACCGTTTGACTTGTCATACTCCCGGTATAATCTATTGCACAATAAATACCTAACCCTGTTTTGCGGATAAGCAATTTGGGTGGCAAATACAGTTCACGATTTTTATAGTTTATTCCCTCAATGTGAGGCTTAATGTAGCACTCGCCAGAGATTTTGTATCGGCGTATGTTTTCTCCAACAAAAACAGATACACTATCATCGTCTGGGACTCTTGTTATTACATTCTGAGCAGTATCATTGGTAACTGGAATTTCAGATCCACAGTTGACGCATTTTTTCTTTCCAGCTTCAAGCTGCTTCTTTTTATATCCTTGGGCACAACCACAATTTGGGCAATACACAACTTTGCCGGTCTTTGATATTTCAACGCCTCTACCGAAAACAAAAGTGTCTTTCCAGCAAATTGAGTTTGATGTAATTATACTCAGCAGATGTTCCTCATCAGTATGCGTATCAATATCAAAATTATATCCGCTGTTGCAAAGGAACCGTGATTGTTTAACAATGTGCTGTTTGTCATCAAAGAAAGCGATAAGCGTCCCGTTTCCCGAAAGATAGGCTTTTCTATCATCGGTAGAAAGACGGAAACATATTGTTTCACTATCGGCGGTAGGGGCTGCTTTCTGACATACGATTACTGTTGCTGCGCGATTAACCTCGTCAAATATTTTTTCGCCAAGTCGAGCAATTACTCTAATACACGTTTTTTCAACAAGGAATTTGCGTAGCCTTTCGTTTTGAGAATCGAATAGCGAATCAGGGATAATAAATGCAAATATTCCGTTATCACGCAGCAAATTGACAGCAAGCTCCAAAAAAAGCACATAACTATCGTATTGCCCAGATGCAAGAGTGTAGCCAGAAGAATTCAATTCTGACCTGTCATATATTTTTTCAGAACTCCACGGAGGGTTAGCGATAATCGCATCAATTTCCGGGAGTTTTCCTCTCCAATAATCTGCGGCTTTCCTTTTGACGTTTTGAGGCAGAATTGTGTCATTGTGAATAATCGTAAATGAATCTTTCGTTGCGTTTACAGCTTCTCGATCCACATCAATACCTATATAGGCACATTCCGTACCAAATGCTTTTTTGGCTGCGTTTAACAAAGCGCACTCGCCGCTTGAAGGGTCTAAAACAGTACGAATAATTTGGCTGCTGCTTTCGGCAGTGCGTTTTAACAAGGCTGCAACGAACTGTGCCAGCGAATCCGGCGTGTAGACCACGCCGTATTTTTGTTTAATCATATTATTCCCTCCACCAGATTCAATACTCATTAACGTCTATTCCGGCGGCAAGAAGTCTTTCGTATCTCTCATATGTAAGAACTACCGCGATAGGTTTGCCGTTTTTTAGTATAAAAGCAGTTTTATCTGTTTCTGATAAACCTCGGATTAATTTGGACGACTGCCCTCTATTAAATTCGCCTATATTGTAATGTTCCATAGGAACTTTTACTTTATTTTCCAAAACGTCAAGCCTCCTTTGAATTATTGACGCACTTATACACGGTTTATTATACCACAAACAGATTGTAATTACAATACTTATTACAAAATAATTTACAATTTATTTTTACATTGTAAAAGTAATTACAATTACAATCTGTAAAGCTGATGAGAGTCTTTACACGATAGCCTTATTTCGGGTTAAAGCGGTACCGCCCTTTTCAGTAATGTGCCGTAGCACCTACAAAAAGAAAAGGCTTCCGGGATCGGTAAAAATCTCGAAAGTCTTGATATTATAGCCTCTGGTTAATTGCATACATTTGTCATAAAGATATGCAGAACGCCGTTTAGTAGCTAATACAGCTATTAAGCGGCGGTCTTATTTATTTCTGCATCTTTTTGCTTCTGTACCTTCTCTGTGCCGCAGCGTTGGCGCATTCCGCACAACAGTATTTTTTATTTGTTGCTGTGGCATTAACGAGGAAGTACACATCTCGTTTGCAACTGGGGTTTTCGCATTCTCGGTAAATCTCAACACCGGGTTTCATGTAAAATATCGAAAAATAGATGGCTTCAAGAAGATTGTTGAGCTGCCATTCGGGAGACAATTCCCCCGAACTGTACTTTGGATGAACTCCGGCAATGTTGTGATTTATCTCCTCGCTGATTACCATCCTTGATATTTTCAGCAATGACGCTTTCATTTCTTCCGAAAGAACAAAGGCTTCGTTTTTTGAATAGAAGGATAGGTGCCGATACCGAATGTCCTTAAGAACTCCACGTTCAAGCTGGTAATGATAATAGAAATCTATGACTGTTCTCAGATCGGAATCCTCATGCGGATAGCTTGCGTAGAGAGCCATGATGTTTTTGAAATGAGAATCCGCGCTCCCGTTTACCGTAGTACTGAAACTACTACGTACAGCATTATAGAATGACAAATCCACAGTACCGTTTCCGCACATAGTGTCGCTAACTGTAAATTTGCCCGTATCGAACGCTTCTTGATTTCCGTTCATATCCGGGAAGTTGCAGTAAGTGCCTATAAGATCGGTAAAGCGGTGGTGGCAGGTCTCATACTGTCCGCCAGAATAATCGATGGTAACCGGGGACGAGAATAAGAGATAAGTGGCATGGATGAGCATTGCCTTATAGTCTCTTTCTCCTGCGATAGCATTCATAAGGCGCAGCGTGGATTTAATGTGATACACCAAATTCATTACGTCGTCCGTTTTAACGGAAACATATTCATCACTTTCGAGAGGAAGAAGAAAACCGTACTTTTCAAAGAACGCAATATGAGCGTCAATATCTTCATCAGGGATTTTGAGCAGTTTCCCAAGAATGTTAGACTCCAACGCAGCACCGGCAACCCCGGAAAGATTAAGTCCCTTTTGTGGGGCATACGCAAACAAAAGCGGCTTATTGGGATCACAATACATTTTCAGCGTTGTTTCCGCAGGCTGCCCCGGCATTTGATATTCAATATCCTTTTGACATATGCACCGATAATTTTGGCACTCAAACATATTACTGATAAAAAAATTAGAAAATTTTTTCGGCATAGTACGTTTTTGAAAGCTAAAGCCTCCATCAAACCTCCATAAAAAATGATGTAAACCATTATTGTTTTGCCATACAAGGACATAATTTGACCATCGATGAAGCTATTATATCACAAAAATAATGGATTTACAACACTACACCTATTATTTTCCAATCGGAAATGATAGGTGTTTTTTAGTGAAATTTATTATTTCTTCGTTTCGAGTAAAATAGAATCATCGAGAGAAAATCTCTCGAAATACATTACTCCGCTTTGTGAGTGGCCATTAACGAAGCGGTGGATGCATACGGAAATCGCAGACGGACACCCGTCAAAAATCCGATGCCCCACCGTTTTATTGTCATGCCTTCTCACGAGCAGACATTATCGGTGTGTCATCTGATACACCGATTTTTTATGTGTCCATCGCTTTCCTCTTCTCAAAGCGGGAAAGGACAAGCTATGGAAAGCAACGAAAACCAGTACACCATCTACATCCGCTCCACGAAAGAGAGCATCCCCGTCAGCAAGGAAGAATTCGATGCCTACTACCACGACATCAATATCTACAGAATCCGTCAGCAGAGGCACGGTCGCTGCGTGTGTCCCGCAAGTAAGCGGCTCACCTGCGATATGGACTGTCTGACCTGCCCCTTCCACCGCATGGGCGATATGCGTTCCCTCGATTACACCGAAACCGATAACGAAGGAAACGAAACTGCCTGGGTCGATGAAATCCCGGACGATTCGCCTTTACTCGAAGACATCATCATCGAGGCTTCCGAAATGAAAGCTCTGTACGCTCGGCTTACAGAACTGATGCCGGAGGCAATCAAAATCGGCGAGATGCGGCTTGAGGGTTTATCAGAGGATGCCATCGGCGAACGCATTGGGATCGGCAGAAAGACCTATGCCTACAGATTAAAAAAGGTTAAAGCCGTACTCGAAAAAGAATTCCCGTACATTTTTTGAAAAAAGCTTCCCGGTTTTTTTCCGAAATGCCCTCCTCATGTTCATGGGAGAGTGTAAGGAGCAAAACGATACCGCTCCTTCGGGAGGTGAAAACGAATGAACGAAGCAAAGAGAGATGCTCTGAAGCCGGAGGAAGAACTCGTTGACGTTCTGCTCGACTTCATCATCGTGTCGGCAACACTGGCAAAGAAAGTCACCCAGGCGGTGAGAGAAAAGCAAATCAAGGAAGGAGCGTACAAAGATGTCAAAAATGAGCGAACTGGATGCCGTGATCAGAGACCTGCGAACTGCGGCTGCCGCCATTAATGATGCGGCTGACACCCTCACGGAGATGTACAGCGGTAAGACCGCCGAAGCTCCGGCAACACCGACCGAGCCGGTTCCCACCAAAGAAGACGTCCGTGCGATCCTCGCAGAGATGTCCAGCCGTGGCTTCACCGCGCAGGTAAAGGAACTGCTCCGTCAGCATGGCGCGGCAACGCTCTCCGGCATCGATCCTACGGAGTACGCCGCTCTGATCAAGGATGCGGAGGGACTCGAAAATGGGTAATCACGCTCTGCTATCCGCGTCCTCATCCCACAGGTGGCTGAACTGCCCTCCGTCCGCAAGGCTCGGTGAGAACTATGAGGACAAGGGCAGCGATTTCGCCGCCGAGGGTACGGATGCCCACAGCCTGTGCGAACACAAGCTCAAAACGGCTCTGGGCATTCCGTCCGAAGACCCCACCGAAAACCTCACCTGGTACAACGAGGAGATGGAGGAATGCGCCAGCGGTTACGCCGCCTATGTGCTTGAACTCCTCGCCGAGGCGAAGAAGGTCACGACCGACCCTATCGTGCTGATTGAGCAGCGGCTCGATTATTCCAAATACGTCGAGAGCGGCTTCGGCACAGGGGACTGTGTCCTCATCGCTGACGGCACCCTCAACATCGTGGACTACAAACACGGCAAAGGCGTGGAGGTCTCCGCAGACCACAATCCGCAGATGATGCTGTATGCCCTCGGCGCTTTGGAAATCTTCGATGCCCTCTACGACATTGACACGGTCACAATGACCATCTACCAACCACGCCGCTCCAACGTCAGCACCTACACCGTTTCAACCGCCGAGCTTCTCGAATGGGCAGAAACCGTTCTGAAGCCGACCGCCGCTCTCGCTTTCAGCGGTGAGGGTGAGTTCCATTGCGGCGAGTGGTGTCAGTTCTGCAAGGCGAAAGCGGACTGCCGGGAACGTGCAAAAGCGAACCTCGCGCTTGCCGCCTACGATTTCGCCGAGCCTCCGCTCCTCACCGATGAGGAGGTCGAAGAGGTTCTTGCCAAAGTCGATGACCTCGTCTCTTGGGCAAATGACATCAAGGAATACGCTCTGCAAGCCACCATCAGCGGTAAGGCATGGAACGGTTGGAAGGTTGTCGAGGGACGCTCCAACCGCAAGTATACCGATGAAAGGCTTGTAGCCGCAGCGGTCATCGCCGCCGGTCACAACCCCTACGAACAGAAACTGCTCGGCATTACCGAGATGCAGAAAACGCTTGGCAAAGCCAAGTTTGACGAAATCCTCGGCCGCTTCATCACGAAGCCCCAGGGAAAGCCCACGCTCGTTCCGATGTCCGACAAGCGTCCGGCTATGAACACAGCGGCATCAGATTTTGAAAATTAAAGGAGTAAACGATTATGTCTAACAACACTACCAAAGTCAACAACCCCATGAAGGTCATCACCGGCAAAGACACCCGCTGGTCTTACGCAAACGTCTGGGAAGCCAAGTCAATCAACGGCGGCGCTCCCAAGTTCTCCGTCAGCCTCATCATCCCCAAGAGCGATACCGTCACCGTCCAGAAGATCAAGGCTGCCATTGAAGCCGCCTACCACGAGGGCGAAGGGAAGCTCAAGGGCAACGGCAAGTCCGTCCCGGCTCTCTCCGTCATCAAGAACCCTCTGCGTGACGGCGATACCGAACGCCCCGATGATCCCGCCTACGCAGGATGCTACTTCGTGAACGCCAACTCCACCACCGCTCCCGGCATCGTGGACGCTGACCGCAATCCCATCCTTGTCCGCAGCGAGGTCTACTCCGGCGTGTACGGCAGAGCCTCCATCAACTTCTACGCTTTCAACAGCAACGGCAACCGCGGTATTGCCTGCGGTCTGAACAACCTTCAGAAGATTCGTGACGGTGAACCCCTCGGCGGTAAGGCTTCGGCTGAATCCGATTTCGACACCGATGACGATGACGATTTTCTGGAATAAGGAGGGCTGAATCATGACTGAAACCATTACCACCATCCTCTGTATCGGACTCCTGTCCATCTACGCTCTTCTCGGAGTGACCTTCCTGATCCACTCCATCGCCGACATCTTCGATAATCGCCGCAGGGCGAAGCGTGAAGAAGAACGCGAAAAGCGCGACCTCGAATACCACGAGATGCGCATGAAGGAATTTAAGTAATCAACCGCCGTGGGCGGTGGGAGCGATCCTGCCGCCCTTTACGGCTATGCGAGGTGACAACTCTTGAAAACCATAAGTATTGATATCGAAACATATAGCGGCACCGACCTCGGCAAGTGCGGTGTCTACAAATACACGGAAGACCCTGACTTCGAGGTTTTGCTCTTCGGTTATGCCGTTGACGGCGGCGAAGTCCATGTGGTCGATCTGGCACTCGGCGAAAAAATACCGGCAGACATTGCCGCCTCGCTTACCGATGAGAACGTGCTGAAGTTTGCCTTCAATGCCAACTTTGAGAGGGTATGCCTTTCCCGGCATCTCGGAATGCCTACGGGCCAATACCTCGACCCTTCGTCCTGGCGATGCACGATGGTGTGGGCGGCATACATGGGATTGCCGCTTTCGCTGCAAGGTGTCGGCACGGTTCTGAACCTCGACAAGCAGAAGCTGACCGAGGGTAAGGAACTCATCAAGTATTTCTGCTCTCCGTGCGCTCCGACCAAGAGCAACGGCGGCAGAACTCGCAACCGCCCGGAGGATGCCCCGGAGAAATGGTCGCTCTTCAAATCCTACAACCTTCGTGACGTTGAGACGGAGATGGGCATACAGCAGAAGCTCACGAAGTTCCCCGTGCCGGAGTTCGTGTGGGATGAATACCACATTGATCAGGAAATCAATGATCGCGGAGTCCGGCTGGATATTCCCCTCGTAGATACAGCCATCCGCATGGACGCCGCTTCAAGACAGGAGCTGATGGACGATATGCGCCGCATTACCGAACTGGAAAACCCCAACTCGGTAACACAGATGCGGTCATGGCTTGCCGACAACGGTCTGGAAACGGATACGCTCGGCAAAAAGGCGGTCAATGAAATGCTGAAGACCGCGCCGCCGGAACTCGCCGATGCCCTTGTTCTCCGTCAGCAACTTGCCAAGTCCTCGGTGAAAAAGTATCAGGCGATGCAGAACGCTGTGTGTTCGGACGGCAGAGCCAGAGGGATGTTTCAGTTTTACGGTGCCAACCGTACCGGGCGATGGGCAGGCAGGCTCATTCAAATGCAGAACCTGCCCCAGAACCATCTGTCCGACCTTGCCGAAGCGAGAGGGCTTGTCCGCAGCGGCAATTATGAAGCCGTGAAAATGCTGTATGAGGATGTGCCGGACACGCTGTCGCAGCTCATTCGCACCGCCTTCATTCCCCGTGAGGGCGCAATGTTCTATGTGGCTGACTTCTCCGCAATCGAAGCGAGGGTCATCGCATGGTTCGCCGGAGAGACCTGGCGGCAGGAGGTCTTCGCCGAAGGCAAGGACATCTACTGCGCTTCAGCATCGCAGATGTTTCGAGTGCCGGTCGAAAAGCACGGCATCAACGGACACCTCCGTCAGAAAGGCAAGATCGCCGAACTTGCCCTCGGCTACGGCGGCTCCGTGGGTGCTTTGAAGGCAATGGGAGCATTAGAGATGGGCTTGACCGAAGAGGAGCTTCAGCCGCTTGTTCAGGCTTGGAGGGCGGCAAACCCCAACATCGTCAAGTTCTGGTGGGATGTTGACCGTGCCGTTCTGACCGCAGTCCGGGGCAAGACCACCACAGAGACACATGGCATTCGCTTTCTCTGCCGCAGCGGAATGCTCTCCATACTTCTTCCGTCCGGCAGGATGCTCAACTATGTCAAACCGAAAATCGGCGAAAACAGGTTCGGCGGCTCCTGCATCACCTACGAAGGTGTCGGCGGTACGAAGAAATGGGAACGGCTCGAAAGCTACGGTCCCAAGTTTGTGGAGAATATCGTTCAGGCAACGGCGAGGGACATCCTTTGCTACGCCATGAAGACCCTGCGATGCTGCTCGGTCACGATGCATATTCACGATGAACTGGTGATTGAAGCCGATCCCCGTGTATCCCTTGATGCCATCTGTGAGCAGATGGGCAGAACGCCGCCGTGGGCGAAGGGACTGCTCCTCCGGGCAGACGGTTATATCACGGAATTCTATAAGAAAGATTGAGGTAAATCCTATGGGAATAAACAAGTTCAATGCGGAGGGCTATTACGACCCTACCGCATACGAGGCAATGACAAACGTTGCAAAAGAGGAAAAAGCGTTCTTCGCATTCAGACCCGTGGTATATATCTGCTCACCCTATGCCGGAGACATAGAGACGAACGTCAAGGCGGCGCAGAGATACAGCAGATTCGCCGTGGACAGCGGCTACCTTCCCATCGCTCCGCATCTGCTGTTTCCGCAGTTCATGGATGACGGCAATCCGAAAGAGCGGGAACTCGCTATGTTCTTCGGCAATGTACTGATGAGCAAATGCGCCGAATTATGGGTCTTCGGAGATCTGATTTCAAACGGTATGGCTGCCGAAATAGAAAGAGCCAAGCGTAAGAATTACGCCATCCGATATTTTACGGTCAATCGTGACTGCACGATTACCTTTACCTTCCGTGACGGGACCGAAAAGACCGTACCAATCAAGAACGGTGTCCGTCCTTACACGAAACGCAATAAGCCGCAGGAGGTTGACGGCAATGACGGATAAGAATCTGCTTGTAATCACCCCTCACAGAAAAGAACCCGGCAAGCAACGCATCGCCGCCTACTGCCGGGTTTCAAGCCGAAGCGATGAACAACTGAACAGTCTGACAAATCAGATTAATTTCTACCGCAGCCTATTCGAGAACGATGATACCGTTATCTTTGTCGGCATCTATGCGGAAGAGGGACTCTCCGGCACCCAAGCAGAAAGCCGACCGCAGTTTATGAAAATGATCGAGGACTGCCGGAGCGGTCTTATAGATTGCATATGGACAAAAAGCGTATCCCGGTTCGGAAGGAACACCGTGGATACGCTTATTTACACCCGTGAGCTTCGGTCCCTGGGCATTGATGTTTTCTTCGAGAAAGAGAACATCCACTCCACCGAATCCTCTGGGGAACTCATGCTCACGCTGATGGCTGCGTTTGCCGAGTCCGAGTCTGAGACGATGTCGGAGAATATAAAATGGGGCAAACGAAGAAGATATGAGCAAGGCATCACGGGGAGCATCACACTCAACGGGATGTACGGTTTTCGGCAGAACAAGGGTATCGTGACCATTGTGGAGAATGAAGCTGAACTGGTGCGGCAAATATACAAGGACTTCATTGACGGCTATAGCTACGGCGAAATCGCCGACAGGCTTATTGCCGAAGGGGTGCCAACTCGAATGCCCGGTGCTTCCTGGGCAAAGACCACCGTTCAGCACATTATCCGAAATGAGAAGTACTGCGGTGACTGCCTGTTTCAGAAGGCATTCATTGCAAACCCTATCACACATCAGCAAGTCAGAAACAACGGAGAATTGCCGAAATATCTGGTAGAAGACTGCCTTCCGGCAATCGTGGATAAAGAGACATGGAAGTTGGCGCAGGCTGTTGCGGCGAGACACACATCGCACAGGCAGGCACCGAATGAGCGGTATCCGTTTACAGGGAAACTGTTTTGTGGAGTTTGCGGTAAGCCTTACTACTATTATCATTATACGACCACCAATAAGCAGCCCCTTGCCGCATACCGATGTATGAGCCGAAAGACGCAATCAGCGGTCGAAGTGCCAGGTCAAACATATACGCCGCCGCACAAGGCAACCTTCAACCTCAATGCCTCGCCAGAACTGATCGCATACAGAGAACGCTACTGCAAACCGCCGAAGGAAAGACCGATGCTCTGCACAGATATCCGCATTTCGATTGACCTGCCGCAGAAGGCATTTTGCCGAGCGTGGAATCTCATCGTGGCAAAGAAGCTCCGCTATCAGGCAACGCTGCGGTCAACGGTCGATAATGCCGAGGACATCCTCGTCCGATACCGTGCGGAAGAGATGTGTCTTCTGATTGATGAGATCGGAAAAATCAACGAGTTCAGTTATCCGCTCATGCTAAAAACGCTCAACAGGGTCGTTGTAAACGCCAACGGGAAGCTGACATTCATCTTTCAGTCCGGCATAAAAATCACAGTATAAATGCTTCGAAAAAACCAAGTGTGACTATGAAAATACCCTCATTTTTTATGGGTAAAATCATAGTCACACTTTTTCCTTTTATAGATATTCCGAGCAAAAATGAAACCTTCGGCAGCAACACCATCCGTTCTGCAACGGCATCCTGGCTCGGCTCTATTCCTCTGAAAAGCGCCGAAAACGCCGTGTTTCTGCGGTTTTTACAGGGTGGGTTCAAATGAACCCGTTGATGAACTCAGTGGGTTCAAACGCAGAGGAAAAATTAAATTGTATCAATGCCGTAGTTATTACGCAGAAGACCTACACGGTCGACTTCTTATCCAAGACACAGAAAAAGAACGAAGGCGAAGTTCCGCAGTACATGGTGACCGATTCCCACGAAGCCATCATTCAGCCGGACGAATGGGAGTTAGTTCAGAAAGAACTGCTGCGCCGGAAGCACCTCGGAAGAAGGTACAGCGGAGGCTCGGTGTTCTCTTCAAAGATCATCTGCGGAGATTGCGGCGGGTTCTACGGTCCCAAGGTATGGCAGTCGAACACCAAATACCGCAAGACCATATGGCAATGCAGCGACAAGTACAAGAAAGGCAAAGAGAAATGTTCCACGCCGTATTTTTCGGAAGATGAAATCAAAGCCAAGTTCGTGGAAGCCTTCAACCTTCTCTTCACGGGAAAGGACGAGATAATCGAAAACTGCGAACTGATAAAACGGCGTTTCTCCGACACCGCTGCGGTCGATGCCGAACTTGCGGAGATTGAGAACGAAATCGAAGTGGTCACCGAACTCACTCGGAAGTGCATCGAAGAGAACGCGCACCAGGCGCAGAACCAAGAAGAATACCAACGGCAGTACGATGCCTACACGGAGCGCTTTGAATCGCTCCGAAAACGGCACAGCGAACTCAACTGCGAGAGAACGCTCCTGCTGTCGAGAGCGGATTCCTTCCGGCTGTTCATCGGAATCCTGAAAAAACAGCCGGGCGCGATTGCGGAATTTGACGACCGGTTATGGCAGACGACCGTCAAGCAGGTCATCATACAAAGTGACGGATTGTTCAAATTCGTGTTTCAAAACGACAGTATAATTATTGTGTAAGATTGCAAGGCGGCAAGATTACGGGGTAACCCCTAATTTTGCCGCCTTGAATTTTTAATTAAAACAGAAAGGGGCAAAAATGGCTTATTATATGCGTTTTCCGAGTGTTTTCTTAGGCGGCACCCTGCAACGCGCCTTGCATATTGCATACTTAAAAATTGCAATGTTCACAAATCGGATACTGCGGTTTACCTAAAGAAAACTGAAAACTGTTATAATCCCATTGATGCAAACAGGTAACAAAATGATTACTTCCATTGCAACCAGACTCAAAGAACTCCGCCTTAACAAGCGGTTAAGGCAAGACCAGGTGGCGGACTTGATAGGAGTGACAAAAAGCACGATGTCCGCTTATGAAAACGGAATGAGACAGCCGTCATACGATGTCCTGGTCAGCCTGGCTCGGCTATATCATGTCTCTGCCGATTATTTACTCGGTCTGAGTAACGCGCGGGTCATAGATCTGTCCGAACTTACGGAAGAGGAGATAAACGCTGTAGTGGAGTTAGTCCGTTTGCTATCTAATAAGTAATGGGATAGCGGGGGTTCTTATGGATAATAAGAGCGATTTTCGATATGAGTATTTTTCTTCTGTTACACAACACAAAGTCGAATGGCTATGGTATCCGTATATACCTTATGGAAAACTTACGATTTTACAAGGCGACCCCGGCGAAGGAAAATCGACCTTTATCCTGAATGTTGCAGCCCTGCTCACGCGCGGAAAAGATATGCCGGACGGATTCCCGGTCAAAGAACCGCAAAGGGTGGTCTATCAGACCGCCGAAGACAACATCGCAGATACCGTCAAGCCGAGGCTGATTGCCGCCGGTGCCGACTGCAATATGGTCGCATACATTGTGGATTCGGATGACCCTCTTACATTGGAGGACACCCGTTTTGAAAAGATACTGCAGCAGACGGGCGCTCGGCTGTTCATCCTTGACCCTCTGCAGGGGTATCTTTCCCAGGACTCCGATATGTGCAACGCGGGCAGAATGAGAAGCCAACTCAAAAAGATGGTCGACCTCGCTGCCAAATACAAATGCGCTGTTGTTATCGTGGGTCACATGAATAAGGCGTCCGGCGAAAAGAATCTGTACCGCGGCCTTGGGAGCATCGACATTGCCGCCATTGCCCGAAGCGTTCTGATGATTTCACGCGACAAAGAGAACCCTTCCATTAGATATATGTTCCCGGTCAAATCGAGCCTTGCTCCGGAAGGAAGCGCTATTGCCTTCTCCTTCAACGGACAGGGCGGTTTCTCCTGGATTGGCAAGCAGGAAGTCAGTAAAGACCTTTTGAGCAGTTGCAACATGGATGACAGCAAAATATCTCTGTCCATCCGCGTTCTATACGAAATGCTGTCGGAGAGGGACGAAACGAGTACGGACATGACCCGGAAACTCAAATTGATGGGTGTGTCCGAACGCACCATACAATCGGCAAAAAAGAAGCTCGGCATTCGCTCTTACCGTAAAGAAGGCGCTTGGTACTGGCAGCTTCCAAATAGAAATAACACGGAAGATCAGGAGGAAACCTAATGTCCAATGATAGTAAAGAACAACTGAGGCAAGCGTATCAGCGCAGCGAGGCTGAAGCCGCGCAGTTCATTCCCGCCAAGCCTAAAATTGATATATACGGACAAAACAAAATGTTCCGGGTCTGCGCGTACTGCCGTGTTTCAACCGACAACGATGCACAGCTTTCTTCCTTTGAACTGCAGCAGTCGCATTATCAGCAACTGGTCGGCACCCATCCGAACTGGGACTTACGGCACATCTATGCCGATGAGGGCATCTCCGGCACATCCTTGAAGAACCGCGATGATTTCCAGAGGATGATTGCCGCCTGCGAACGCGGCGAATACGACCTTATTGTCACCAAGAGCGTGTCGCGTTTCGCGCGTAACCTTGTAGACTGCATTTCCCTTGTCCGCAAACTGAAAAAGCAGAACCCTCCCGTGGGTGTATTCTTCGAGACGGACAACCTGAACACCCTTTCTGAAGATTCGGAACTGATGCTTTCCTTCCTGGCGACCTTCGCTCAGGAGGAATCCGTGAAAAAAAGCGAGAGCATGAACTGGTCCCTTGCTCATAGATTCAAAAGCGGTAAACTTCTCACCCCGGAACTGCTTGGCTACGAACGGCCGAAGGACACTTCCGGGCATTACATTAAATACGGTAGATTGGAAATTGTCGAAAGTGAAGCCAAAATTGTGAGGTTCATTTTCGATGCCTTTCTTGCGGGAAAATCGCCGAGAGAAATCGCGGAACTGCTGACGGATATTGAATGCCCTACGAAAACCGGCATGGAGCAATGGAACGATGGGACCATCAGTTACATTCTCCGAAACGAGCGGTACTGCGGTAATGTCCTCACCTGGAAAACTTTCACCGCCGATATGTTTGAACATCGGCATAAGCGGAACAGACAAGACCGCGACCAATATCTTTATACCGACCACCATGACGCCATTATTTCAGTCGATCAGTTTGAGGCAGCCCAGATTCTTCTTGCCAACAGAAGGCATCACTATTCCGGTGCTCTGCCAACGATGCAGGTCATTGACGATGGAGTCTTTCGAGGTTATATCCCAATCAACCACCATTGGATAAACGATGACCCCAACACTTACTTTGAAGCCTCGAACAGCGTCCCTCCCGGCGGTGTGAAGAAAATCCGCAAGAGCAACTTCAGCGCCTTTGATTTCGATGGCTACCAGGTTGTCCGCGGGCAGTTCCTCTCAACACGAGCGGAATGCCCGTGCATTACCGTTTCCAAAGATAAAATCACATTTAATGTGTTCTGTATGCGGAAGTTTGCCGGAGTGAACTATGTACAGCTTCTTCTGCATCCGACTGATCGGAAACTTGCCATCCGACCATGCGGCAACAAGGATGTCCACCACATCAGTTGGCGCGTAGACCCAGAGAAGCCTTTCGTGCCGAAGACCATAAGTTGTCCGCATTTCGGAACGGCGCTGTTTCAAATAATGGATTGGAATCCTGACTTCACCTATCACATACGCGGTTCTTGGGCAGCAAGAGCAAGGGACGAAATCATCGTGTTCCCGCTGACGGGAGCGATGCCGTCTGCCTATGTAGAGATTACCGAAGAAGAGAGCGAAGAAATAAAGAGGCGCAGAACGGACTTATGCCCGGACGAATGGAGCGAGTCCTTCGGCGAAGAATTCTACGACCACGCTCTGGAACACAGTTTCTATTTTCTCGCACCGAAGACAGAATGGCGCTCCGACACCAAGAGTGTTATAGCGCCAGGCATTCCGCAGATGCCCGTCAAAACAGAGGACGAACTTGAAATATCAATAGAGCAATTAAAAGACAAGGGAGATAATACCGATGGATGAGAATGAAAAAAGGCTGTTCGAGAACAGCGTACCGATGGACGATTTAGGTGAGGAAGAAATTGTCGACCTCGCGGGTTACCAGGTAACCAAAGCCGAACTATTCGCCCATACAAGAGAACCGGCGATTACCATATGGGAAAACCGCCTCAAATTCAATATGGCGTGTCTGCGCCGGTTCCCAGGTGTGACCCACATCCAGGTACTTATCAACCCGGACGAAAAGCGCCTCATTATCCGTCCGTGCGACCCGGACACGCCGGACTGCCTGCGTTGGGCGACCGGCGGCGGTGAAAAGGAACTCAAAAACCGCGAAATGATGTGCAAGTTCTTCTCTGCAAAAATATTCGATCTCATGGGTTGGGACACAGAGTATAGATACAAGGTTCTCGGAAAGCCCGCGTCATGCGATGGCGAAGTCCTCTTCCTTTTCAAACTGAACGACTTTGAACTGTTCGTCAGCGGAAAACGGAAGGGTTCGTATCTGCCTTCCGAATGGCGCGATTACTTCGGTGTTCCTGCCAAGGAGCATGAGGGCGAATATAAAGTAAACCTTGCAGATGGCTACATTACCACCGACAAGGTGTAAAAGGAGGATACTATGGAACAAGTGAACGAAATCAGCCTGGATGGTTTCCAGGTGGTCAGCGGTGATTTTTTCACCATGACTACGCGAACGAGCGAACCTACATTCACGCTCTGGGACGGGAGCATTGGCTTTTCAAAGCAGGACATCCTGCTTCTGAATAGCTGCGAGAATATCCGCATTCACATCAATTCGGCGGAGAAGAAAATCATCGTCATTCCCACCACCTCAAACGACAAAGACGCCCTTCGGTGGGTTAAGAAAATGAACCCTGTGGAGGCGCGGAAGGTCAGCTGCGTGAAACTCACCGACAAACTGTACGAGGCTTGGAAATTCGACAAGGACTACATCTACCGCTCTATGGGCAAACTTGTGACATCCGGCAACAAGGTCATGCTGCTGTTCGATTTCGCAAGCCCGGAAAAGTGGAAACGGCCGGAGGTAAAGAATGGAGCAAAATGATACTTACATTTCCTTCTATCTGCAGACTTCGCGCATCCATATTTTCAGCAAAACCATCATCGATATCGGCAATCCGAAATTCATACGGTTCCTTGTAAAAGAGGACGGAAAATCAATGGCAATGGAAGCCTACGACAAGAGGGACTTTCAGTCGCACCGCGTTCCAAAACGAACGGATGAGCGGTGGGAAATGGAAGTCCGCAGTCTGCCCTTGTGCAAGCTGCTGATGAACAGGCTCGGCTGGGAGGAAAACAAATCGTACCGCATTCCCGGCAAGACCTACGCTTCGCAGCAACTGGCTGTCTTTGATTTGACCGCTGCCGTGCCTATCCAGAAGTCATGAAGAGAGCAAGCGAGTATTCCAAGATGGCTGTGAGTTACCGTAAACTGCGGCATATCCTCATAGACCGTGGTATGAAGAAAAAAGACCTTGAGGAAGCCGCAGGCATCACGCACTATCAAATGTATAAACTGGCGAATGATAAGGATATCACCACAGATGTAATAGGAGCGATTTGCACCGCCCTTGAGGTGTCTGTTGATGATATCCTCGAATTCGTGCCGGTAAAGGAGAAATAGCCGATGTCGAACGAACCGATAGAGCGATGGTACTCCATGAATGAAATCTCCGAGTATCTTGGTATTACGCGCGACACCGCTTTGTCCTGGATAGAGAAGCTCGGACTGCCGGGCGTGAAAATTGGGCGCACATGGAAGTTCAAGATCAGCGAGGTCGATGCCTGGATGAAATCCGCCGACACTCGCGTAATTGAAGCAAAAAAATAGACCTCGTTTGCAAGGTTGCAAAAACCGAGGACATCTTACAATCTAACCTATGAATGCAAGGTTGCAAAATTCGGACACCCGGATTTGCAGCCTTTCTTTTTTTCTCAACTTACCCCTTTGAGTCAAACTTACCCCTTTCAATTCTGCCGACTTACCCTCCAAAGGGTAAGTTTATTATTTACTGCGTCTAAACACAAAATGTGAAGACAAAAAAGATGTCTCCTGCGAAAAGCCCGAATATATCGGGCTTTTTTGCTACCCAAACGGCGATTTTTCTCTGTACCAAAACGCAGATGTAAAATCGCCGTTTTCCCTTTGTGGATAGACTTGAACTCCCGAAAAGTAAATATCCGATACACAGTCAGATAGAAAGCAAAAATCTATCTGCCTTTTTTATTACCCTAAAAAGGAGAAATCAAATATGCTACAGAAAGAATTAGGAGAAAGTGAACTACCCAACTGAAGAATAACTACAGCAGAAAGAAAAGCAAGAGGATGTATGCGGTTTGTAAGAGTCTGTTATCCGGCAGATATTCGGCAAGGCAAATCGAACCTAAACCGACTGCGCTTTTTCTTTCTGCTGTAGTGAAAGCGTGAAAAACCGCAAATAATAAATTTATCGCTTTATAACCCGTTGTGTTTTTCACAGAAATATGCTATTATATTTTTGAAAGTCACTTCTGCTGTTTTCGGATTTTGTTCGGAGGAAGCAAGCCCTAATTGAATCGAGGCTGACGATATAAATATTAGCTATGAAAAGCTCTGGAAATTGCTGATTGACAGGGATATGAAAAAGAAGGACCTGGAAAAGGCTGCGGGCATCAGCAACTATGTCCTTTCCAAAATGACACGGAATGAAAATATCACGGTTGAAACCGTGGGAAAGATCTGCAAAGCACTGAATCGTACGCCGAATGACATGATGGAATTCGTGTCCGACAGCGAGTAAGAGGTTTGATTATGAACAGCATTTTGAAAAAAATCAGGCAAAGCGATGCCTTTAATGAGGAAAATCGAATCCCCTACACAAAGGCGATCGTGTTGATGAGCTTATTTACTTTTGTGTTTCTGGGCGCGGAATTTCTGTTTGTCAATATGATCTCCTGCACGGTTTCGGGGGATCAATCGGTAAATGCCCAAAACTATGCGCTTGGTATCAGCGTCATCGGTTTCGTTCTGTATCCTGTTTTCTCTCGATTTTTTAAAAGAAAATGGCAAACCGCACTTGCAATGTGCGCAGCGATTTTGTCGGTTATTTGTCTGTTTGTGATATGCCGCCATGCCTCTTATGCACTTACACTCGGCATGGGACTCTTGCTGTTTCTGATTCTCGGCGCGTTTGGAAGTGCCGTATTCTACAAAACCCTATGTCTGATAGAGGACAACACCTATATTGCGCGACTGACAGGCGTTTCCTATATGCTTGGAATCTTGCTTCAAATCGCAAACAACAATTTGGTTCATATAGATTACATAGAAGCCGGCATACTTTCTGCATTTATACTATTGCTGGCATTTATGCTGATAAAAGCAGAAAAAAACAGCGTTGTCCCTGCCTTCTCCAAAAGCAAAACCGAAGAGGAAAACGACGAAAGCGGAAAGGATAGCCTGAAAATCATTTTGCTCCTCGCCCTTTTCGTCGCACTGATGACCTGTATTTTCGGCACCATGGACAATGCGGTCACCGTATACCACGCAAACGGAACGGTGAATATTGGTCAGTGGCCAAGAATACTTCTCGCACTCAGCGGTCTTATGGCAGGTTTTTTATTTGATATTGCAGGCAGAAAATATATGAGTGTGATCATGTACTGCGTAATGCTTCTGTCTACGACCTGCCTTGTCATTATTCAGTTTGCCGGGCCGTTCACGGTGGGTCTGGTCATATTCTATCTGTCCGCCGGCTTCTTTGCCGTTTTCTTTACCTCTTCCTTTATGGAGATCGCCCGATACACGGATACCCCCGAGTTATGGTCAGGGTTTGGCAGAGCCGTCAATAATCTTGTTGCCGCTGCAATCTCGGGAGGCTCCCTTGCACTTTTGCATTCCGAAAACAATATTGTCATGATCACCATAGAGCTGATTTTATTCGTGGCCACCAGCATTGTCGCGCTTTTCTATACCAACAAAAGAAAAACGTTTTTTGACAGGCTTGCCGAAGCGGACAGCAGCGAACGAAGCGACGGTGAAAAACTGCAAAGGCTGGCAGAGCAGTTTTCGCTGACGCAGAGAGAAACCGAGGTTTTCGGACTGCTTGTCAATACCGAAGACGGATTGCAGACGATAGCCGATGGTTTGTATGTCTCCAGACGAACCTTAGAGAGATATGTCTCCGCCATATATGAAAAAACAGGTGCAAAATCACGGATCGGGCTTGTTACGCTTTATAACAACGTATAATTAAACATAACAAAAAGCATTTTATCCTCCTGCCGATGTGGGAGGATATTTTTTGCGGTTTTTTCAGGGAAAACCGATATTTTTGCCTCGATTTTAGGAATGGCGGAGTTCCGCCACCCCATTTTCGGCAGATTGGCGGACTTCCCTTATATCAAAATCGGCACTCTGTAAGTATAATTATATGCAAAGACGGTCGGGAGGAATACGAATTGCGACGGCAATGTGGTAGGCTATCAGCTCCAGGCGGTGGACGGCGGCTACTATATGGC
>OLSB01000813.1_pt1 | contig 34897 bp, 35 predicted proteins | sample 1672071 | NCBI WGS metagenome assembly OLSB01 (sample SAMEA3136642, study PRJEB25190) | human gut metagenome | biome: human gut; feature: human-associated habitat; material: faeces | place: Austria | collected 2013 | reverse complement strand
CGTTCTTCACCGTTACGTCGTGGTGAGTCAGCATTATTATTATCTCGGGTCTCATAAAATTTTCTCCTTTTTAAGTAAATTTTTTTGCAAAAAATATTGATTTAAACCGCTGATGCGTGATATATTTAGCTATCGAAAAAGTTAACTGTCGAAAAGGTTTTTCGAAAGACATATATCGGCCGCGAGTGGTCATATTCAATTAGAAAATATAGCTTTTTCCCCGGCAAGTCAAGGCTTGAAAACCTTAATTTATGAGTGAAAAATCAACATTTTTAAAAAATGCGCGTTTCGCTCAAAATCGATTCCTACCGCGCGTTGTGCTCCTTGTTTTTTGTCGGTATTCACCAATTTTTCACACGAAATTTCTGCACTAATTCTTTCCGGTAAACCTTGCCTCTGTTTTGTTTTTTTAGGAAGGTGGTATTTTGAAAACCAGTATCAGAGAGCAAAAAATCATCAGCATCCTCGAGAGCCGCGGCGAAATGACGGTCAATGAGCTCAGCGAGATCCTCGATGTTTCCGTGTCCACCCTGCGCAAGCAGCTCTCGGACATGCAGGACAGAAAACTGATAATACGCACCTACGGCGGAGTTATGTCCGTCAACCAGTTTCCCGACGAGACCTTTGACAGCAAGCTGCACAAAAACGTATCCGAGAAAAGGCGCATGGCCACAAAGGCCCGAAGCCTTATTCCGGAGGGGAGCTCTGTGTCACTCGGAAGCGGTACCTCCGTATTTGCACTGAGCAATCTGCTCGACGACATGGAGCGAGCGTCCATTTACACCAATTCGATGCAGGCGGCAGATTACCTCGCCCGCTGCGCTTCGCTTGACGTTCACATCTGCGGCGGCATCATACGAAGCTCCACCGGCACCATCATCGGCACGGAGGCCTTCAACTTCTTCAACAGCATCAATGTCGATTACGCCTTCATAAGCTGCGACGCCATAGACGAGGACGGCGAGGTCTACAGCGACAATGTAGCCGTCGCCACCGCCGAAAGCGCCATTCTGCACAACGCCGTACACAAGTATGTGCTCTGCGATTCCACAAAGCTGGGCAAAAAATCGGTCGCGCATATATATAATCTCAAAAACTGCGACGCTCTTATAACCGGGAAAAACGATACTCTCGCCGCTGAGTCGCTCGCCTGCATATGCAATATTATTTTCGTGTGACGATTATTTATCCTTCCCCTGAGACGCTTTGTCATCCCGGGGGAAGGATATTTTATGGCTTTTCACAAAACGGGAGCGAGAAAGCTCGCTTCAAAACGACAGCAGGTTCGGCTTTTCTTTGCTTATGCTCCTTCCGGCGCGTCCTCGGAGTATTCAGCGGGATTTTAAAAAATTTTTTAAAAAATGTATAATTTGTGCAATATTTATATTTTTATTGCGTCTTTATGTATAGACGGCCGCTTGTCGGCCGCACCACGGGAAACTTGGAAAGGAGAAAAAGTAATGGAAAACGTCATCACCGCTCTCGGACAGCTGGCTCTGCTCCGTATTATTCTCAGCCTCATTTTCTGATCATAATTACACTTTGAAGCAATACCCGCGGGACTTGTGCCCCGCGGGTATTGCTTTTTTACAGCTTCTGCGCAATCGCAAGCTGCTTGTTCTTATAGTCCGGGTCGCCCGTGACCTCCCGTATGACGTGGATCTCGGGCGGTATCGCCGCCTCGTCGTTTTCTGAATAGCGGAACATGACGGCCTTATCCGCGCTGAAGGGGTAGACGTCTATCTCAAATCGGCAGCTGTCGTACACGAAGCGGTATTTGGTTTTGTCCACGCTCTGAAGCTCGGGGTCTGCCTCCAGCAGATACCTGTTGTAGTCCTTCTCGGTGATGGGCTTTTCCGTATCCCACTTTGTGCCGTCGGGGCGGATGTGCTTCTCGGTGTAGAAATACATATACTCTCCGCCGTGCTTCTGGCGGCGCACACGGCGCTCGATGCAGGGATTGGTCATGCAAAGATAGGTCTGCACCATGTCGATAGATACGGCCGCGTACCTTTCGGCAAGGGTCTCCATATCCGGCATGGAAATGAGGTACTTGCGCTTTCTCACCATGGGCTCGGGCTGCCCCACGATGCGGTAGATCTCCCGTATTGCGCGGTTTATCTTGTCCTCGAAGTTTATGGCATTGTCGATTATCCTGAGATTCGGGTGGCCGCTCCATGCCCTCAGGGTGCGGTCATCCATCTCCCTTGCATACTCTATCGACTCCGTGCGCGCCTCGTTGCCCAGATCATACGCAAACTCCGCGCCCTTGGCGCAGGTGACAAGGTGCAGCACCGCGTCATAGCCCGCGAGCACCGTTTTCTCGGTGCGGCCGTCGAAACCCGCAAGGGTAGCGGCGAACTCCTCGTCGCTTATGTACGCCTTGTCGTCCATCAGCGCCCTGTCGTAGATCACAAGGACGTCCTCCTCGGGGACCACCTCCGCCGCCCACAGCGCCAGCTTCTCCTTGTGTATCTGGTCGGCGATCACAAAGTCCTGAAATTTCAGCATGGACATACAGTTGCCGAAGGGCTTTATGCCGAAGCCGGAGATCAGCTCCGTCGCCGTTTCCGGTATAGTTATGACGCGCCAGCCGTCCTCCTGCTTGAACTCCTTGAGAATGCGGCTTATGAGCGTGGTCTTGCCCGCCGCGGGGCCGCCGGTAAGGACTATTTTTATTATTCTCTTGCTCATATCTTCGTCTCCGATCATTCAAAAAGATAGGTTCTGAGCTCAGGCACGGTCTTGAAATACAGTCCGCAGTTAGCACGCATGAAGCTCTCTATCTGCGGCACGTCGTTCGACCAGCCGGCGGCGGCGAAGCTCACGCCGCAGGCCCTTGCCATGTCGTACCCCGGCTTGAGGTCGTCCAGCATGAGAAGCTGCGCGGGCTCAAGGCCGTACTCGGCCATTATCTTCAGAAGCGGATATGTGCTCGGCTTGCGCTTATCCGGCTCGCTTTCCCAGCCGAAGACCATATCCGGCTCAGGCAGGTCGTTTTCCCTGTAGTCCCTCAGGATGTTATGGGTGTAGGAATGAGACACCACGCACAGCCTTCCGCCGCGGTTTTTCTGCTCCCAGAGCAGCTCGCGCATACCCTCGTAGGCCTTGGGAACGTGGTTCTGGACATATGCGTTCCAATATTTTTCCTCGTGCGCGATCTCCTCGTCGCTCATACCGATTATATCGCGGAACAGCGCCACGATGCCGGGGTCGAAGTTATCCGCCAGGTATTGCTCAAGAGTGTAGTGTATGTTGGGATGGAATTTGGCCATGTATTCAACAAAACAGGGAAAATGAACGGTCGCGGTGCTGTCGACCACCGTGTCGTCATGGTCGACCACCAGACAGGGAAATCTCATACGCGCCTCCGTGGATATATGTATCTGTGACAGCATTATATCGTAATTTCCCGTTTTCCGCAATACATAGCAGGATACGGCAAAAGCGGTTCCGGAATTATCCGGAACCGCTTTACGGCTTTACTATGTCTCACAATATCCTGCCGTCGGCCGTGATCGTGACCGTCCTGAAGGGGATCTTTTTCCCCGATGCGGCAATCGCGCGCTGCACGGCCATTTGCAGGCCGCCGCAGCAGGGCACCTGCATACGGGTAAGGGTCACGCTTTTTATATCGTTTGCGCGGAAGATCTCCCCGAGTTTTTCGGCATAGTCGACGGCGTCCAGCTTCGGGCAGCCGATAAGTGTGACCCTGCCCTTGACGAAGTCCTCGTGGAAGCTGCCGAAGGCATAGGCGCTGCAATCTGCGGCTATCAGCAGGTCTGCGCCGTCAAAGCAGTCGGCGTTTACCGGCGCAAGCTTTATCTGAACCGGCCAGTTTGAAAGCCGGGAGGGAACGCTGCACGCCTGTCCGGCCTCGCTGACATTTATCCTTTTAGGAGCGGAGCCGGGACAGCCCGAAGCGGCTCCCTTTGCGGCCATCGCCGCTTTCACGGCGGCCTCGTCATAGGGAAGGGCCTCCCTCTCGACGAAGCTTATCGCCTCCATGGGGCAGTTGGGCAGGCAATCGCCGAGCCCGTCGCAGTAATCATCCCGAAGGAGCCTTGCCTTGCCGTCTACAAGCCCGATCGCGCCCTCGTGGCACGCCGTTACGCAGGCGCCGCAGCCATTGCACTTTTCCTCGTTTATCTCTATAACTCTGCGGATCATAAGCTTGACCTCCTCACGTTTTGTTTTTTGCCGTTTCATCTTAATACAAATGCGCAGCGGAAGCTGTTGCACACGCTACACAAGAAATTGGAAAAGCAGCCGCCCGGGGGCGGCTGCTTTTATGCTGAGATATTGTTGTTTTGCCGAGTTTTTATTCGTCGACGCTCGCGGCGATCACAACAACCACTCTGAGGATGATGGTCGCAGCCTGGCCGCGGGTTGCGGTGTCGTTGGGACGGAAGGTATCGCCCTCGCCGTCTTTATCGGTATCAAAGCCGAGGATAATGCCGAGGTTTGGGCAGACGTTGACGGCGTCAACATAGGGAGCCGCAACGGATGCAGCGTCCTTGAAGCCGCAGGGCTCCTTGAGGTCATCGAGAGCTTCCTCGCCGAAGATGAGCACCATGAGACGGTAGCTGAAGGTAGCCATCTGAGCGCGGCTGATGGGCTCGCCGTGACGGAAGGTGCCGTCGTTATAGCCCTTGATTATGCCGTTCTCAACGCCCCATGCGACCGCATCCTTGTATGCATCGGGGATATTGGCCGCGTCCTTGAAGTTCAGGCTGGTGTTCTCCGCCTCGGGCTCGCCGACGGCGCGCCACAGCATGGTGATGAACTGGCCGCGGGTGACGGTTTTGTTAGGCTGGAAGGTGCCGTCGGGATAGCCGTTGATGATGCCTGCGAGGTAGCCTACAACGATGTAATCGCAGTAGCCGCTGTTGGAAATGTCGCTGAAGGGAGTGAAGCCGCAGATCGTGCAGGAGCCGTGGCCGTCTTCGAAGTCGCACTCGTGAATGGTGATGCGGCCCTGAGGCGCTGCGTAATCCTCGCCGACTACGCCCTTGAGCTCCTCGGTGATGTAAGCCATGAGAGCCTCATCGAGAGGAATGCCGGTGTCAAACTGAGCGGAGGCGCTTGCGAAAGCGTAGTAGGTATCGCCGCCGGCTGCGAGGAAGTTGTTGGTGATGACAGCGTAGGTCGCTTCCGGATCAAAGGCCTTGTCGTTGATGCTGTCGATGCTCACGCGGTTGATGCTCTTGGGTCCGTAGTAGGTGGAGCCGGGATAGGTATTGTCGTTTGCGTCGTAGGGTACGGTGACGGAAACGGTCATCTCAATGCCGGCTACCTGGGGGAAGCCGCCGAGGGATTCGGGAGTGCAGTAGGTGGAAGCCTCGAGAGCCTCGAGGAGCTCAGCGCCGGTCACATAAACGACCGCGATGGTGTTGCCGAAGGGCAGAACGGTGTTGACGTCCTTCTTGGTGATGTCGCCCTTGGCAATGGATGCGCGGATGCCGCCGCCGTTGGTGATAGCAACGATGTTCTCTTCGGGAACGGTGATGCCGTCAAGGTTTTTCTTGACCTGCCACATCATGGAATCGGTGATGAGGTCGCCGAGGTTGGTCTCGCCGTCGCGGTTGCCGTATACGCCGTTTTCGTCAACGGTCCTTGCGCCGTTGAGGTCGACCTCGCTCTTTGCGAACACAACGTCGTACTCGGCATTGATCTTGTCGATGATGGCCTGTGCCGCTGCTGCGACGGCCACGTCCATCGGGGACTCTGCGGTGATCTCAACGAGCTTGTTGCTCTCGATCGCCTTCTTCTCGTTATCGATCACGATAACGCCGATGTTTTTGAATGCAGTGCCGGTGGACTGGATGGGCTCGTTATTTTTGCCCGCAGTCATAACGGTGTGGCTGTGGCCGTCGATGATGAAGTCGACGCCGTTGAGACCCTTGAGCAGGTCGTAAGAGGTGTTGGGAACGGAGGAATCGTCAACGCCGAGGTGGGCGAGAACGACGGTGACGTCGACGGTCTCTGCCAGCTTGTCTGCCTCAGCCTGAACTGCCTTTACCATATCCTCGCCGGAGAGCCACTTGAGGCCCTGAATGAGGGCGGGATTGGCCTTGGTCTGGGATTCGGGAGTGTTTACGCCGATGAAGCCGATCTTAACTCCGTCAACTTCGACTACCTTGCTGGGTGCGAATACGAGATTGCCGTCTGCGTCGAGGATGTTGCAGCAAACGACGTCAAACTTTGCGCTCTTGAGGTTTTCGGTCAGCTGAGCATAGCCGTAGTCGAACTCGTGGTTGCCGAGGGTCGCGATGTCGTAACCGGCGGCGTTCATCATGTTGACGGCCTCAAGGCCCTTGCTGGTGCTGACATATGTGGTGCCCTGGCTGTAGTCGCCCGCGTCGGCAATGATGACATTGGCGCCCTTGGCCTCGTAATCGGCTGCGAGAGCCGCCATGTTGGCATAGCCGGTTATTGCGCCGTGAACGTCGTTGGAGTGCAGGATAACGGTCTTGCCCTCAAGCTCGCCGGGTGCGGGAGGATCGACCGGGGGATCAGTGGGAGTGGTGGAAGGCGTAGTGGAAGGTGTTGTGGAAGGCGTGGTAGAAGGCTCAGCATCGTCGATCTTATACAGTGCCATCTTGAAAAAGTCTTCGCTGCCTGCGGCAATACTGTAGTAGCAGCTAAAGTAATTGTTTTCGGCAAACCACTCTATAGTGGCTTTTCTGCCCACATTATAGATGTAGCAGGTTCCGTCTTCCTGAGCAGTGATGGTCCACTTGTCGTTTACCTTATCGTAAGGCATGCTGGTGTATTTGGTATCCATAGAGAGCTTTTTGCCAGACTGTGAGAGGTAATATGTGCCATCGTCGTTTTTGGTTACATCCCAAATGACGCTGGCAGGAACGCTTGCCATCTTACCATCAGTAATGGCCACGTCTTTGCCGGCATTATAATGCCCTGATGTCCCGCTGGCATCCATGGCCTTGCTATACTTCGGGTTATAGATAACAACCTTATCGCCGGTGGCGAGTGAAGTGTAGTCTGTAACCACAGACGCAGTCTCTCCCTCTGCGAATACGGGGACCGCCAGGGAGAATACCATGGCGAGGACCAGCAGCAGAGAAAGCAGTTTCTTTGTGCTCTTCATTTTGTTCCTCCTAAAGTATTATTTGTTAGGTTTTGCTTTTTACAGCGTGGGCGTGAGCCGGTGAAAGCCCCGCCGCATTCTGCCGTTCACTTTAAGTGTACCATATATTCATTCCGTTTTGAACAGAAATTTGCTCGCCATATTGACTATTTTTTAATGCGAAAATTTGTATAATTACACAAGTTGCTAAAACGTACCGTATTGACTTTTCAATATTAAATGTTATTATTAATTAGCCAAATTCTTTTTAAGGACTGCTTACTGTTTTATGACGTTTCTGAAAAGGATCCCCCGAAAAACGCTCAGGATCGGAATCGCCGCGCTCATTGCCGCCGCCCTTGTCCTGACGCTGCTGCTTTCATGGTTCGACGCCGGCGAGCTTACGCTGCTGAACACCCATTCCATGATGGACTGGAAACTCGGCGGCTCCATCGACGGAATCCGCAGTCCGGAGGACGCCAAGAATTATGACGACGAGCACTACGACTGGTTCGAGGACTCTGTCGGCGAAGGTATCGCCAGTCTTGACGCTAATACTAAATACTATCTTGGCAGGCACCCGGACGCCGGTTTCGGCGGCTACAGGGTCATAGGCTTTTCCTCCTCGGAGAAGTATTATTCGGTCATGGGCATCCGCGTCGGCGACGATGAGCTGGGGGCCAAGACCGCCCTGCTCGATTATAACTTCAAAATGACCGGCGGCGGCTTCAACACCTGCCGCGCCGTCAAAGGTGACGTCACCGTCGCGCTCAGCTTTGAGCACGGCGTCGTCACCAACATTGCGGCTTACCTCGACACTACAAGCTTTTTCGCCTGAGGCAGCCGGCCGTCACATCGAATGAGATTGGAGAGAAAACATGAACAAGTATCTTGACATAGCCCCCGAAGTCGCGGAGGCACTTAAAAACGGCAGGCCCGTCGTAGCGCTGGAGAGCACCATCATCTCCCACGGCATGCCCTACCCCAAAAACGTTGAAACGGCCATGCTCGTCGAAAAGACGATCCGTGACAACGGCGCCGTTCCCGCCACCATTGCCGTCATCGGCGGCAGGCTCAAAGCCGGCCTGAGCCGCGAGGAGATCGAATACCTCGGCAAAGCCGGACGCGATGTCGCAAAGGCGAGCCGCCGCGACCTCGCCGCGCTCGTCGCCGCGGGCAGGGACGGCGCGACCACCGTCACCACCACAATGATCATCGCACACATGGCGGGCATCGATATCTTCGCCACCGGCGGCATCGGCGGCGTCCACAGAGGCGCAGAGACCACAATGGACATTTCCGCCGACCTTGAGGAGCTCGGCAGCACCCCCGTCATGGTCGTCTGCGCGGGAGCCAAGAGCATTCTCGACCTCGGCCTGACGCTCGAATACCTTGAGACGAAGGGCGTTCCCGTAATCGGCTACGGCACCGACGAGCTGCCCGCGTTCTACACAAGGCAGAGCGGCTTCGGCGTCGATTACAGGGCCGATTCCCCTGCGCAGCTTGCCTCGATGTTCAAGGCTCAGAAGGAGCTCGGCTTGAGGGGCGGTATGCTCGTGACCAACCCCATCCCCGAGGAATACGCCATGGACAAGGCGGTCATCGACGCCGCCATCGAGCAGGCGCTCAGGGAGAGCGTTGAGCAGGGCATCCACGGCAAAGAGACCACCCCCTTCCTGCTGGCAAGGGTCGTCGAGCTCACCGGCGGCAGCTCGCTCGAGAGCAATATTCAGCTCGTCCTCAACAACGCGGCTCTCGCGGCGAAGACCGCCGTCGAGCTGTGCAAATAATTCTCAAACTGCAAGATATCGTTTGTGTACCCGAAATTTCAATTAAACCCACAATGCAATCAGCCCTCCCTTTGCTCAAGGGAGAGCTGATTTGCTTGTAAAAACTACGCAGCAGCAGAGCTGCGAGATAAAAACATATCGTAGGGACGCTCCTCGGCGGAGGGGCAATTCCCGATAAAAATGGAACGTATCTATGCTTCGACAGCCCGATTATATACTGCGGAGCTGTTAGGTATGTCTTCTTTGTATAAATGACATGTCGGTTTTAAACCCCGCGCCCGTAGGGGCGAGCATTGCTCGTCCGCCATATCCGTTTATAAAAAACGACGCTCGCCGAGCGTCGTTTTATATTTATCATCTGTTTCTCATGACGGTCTTCATGCGCAGGCCGTGATCGAGGATACTCTTGCGCAGGCGCAGGTTCTTGGGCGTGACCTCAAGAAGCTCATCGTCGGCGAGGAACTCAAGGCACTGCTCAAGGCTGAGCTGGCGGGGCGGGATGAGGCGCAGGGCCTCGTCCGAGCCGGAGGCGCGGGTATTCGTCAGGTGCTTCGTGCGGCAGACGTTCACCGCGACGTCGTCGGCCTTCGGGCAGACGCCGACGATCATTCCCGCGTAGACCTTCGTGCCGGGGGTAATGAACATCGCGCCGCGCTCCTGCGCGTTCCAGATGCCGTAAGCCACAGCCTCGCCGGTCTCAAACGCGATCAGCGAGCCGGTATTGCGGCGGGCGATATCGCCCTTGTACGGCTCGTACCTTTCAAACACGGAGGCCATGATGCCCTCACCCTTGGTGTCGGTGAGGAATTCGTTGCGGTAGCCGAAAAGGCCGCGGGAGGGCACGAGGTAGGTCAGCTTCACGCGGCTGCCCACGGGCAGCATCTCAACGAACTCGCCCTTGCGTGCGCCGAGCTTTTCCATGACAGAGCCCATGTAGTCCGAGGGTACGTCCACGACCACGCGCTCGACAGGCTCGCACAGCGCACCGTCTATCTCCTGATACAGCACGCGGGGAGGCGAGACCTGAAACTCATAACCCTCGCGGCGCATGGTCTCTATCAGTATGCTCAGGCTCATTTCGCCGCGTCCTGCGACGTTGAAGGAATCGGTCGCGCCCTCGACATCGCTCACGCGCAGGGACACGTCCTTGAGCGTTTCGCGCATGAGGCGGTCGCGTATCTGGCGGGAGGTGACGAACTTGCCCTCGCGCCCGGCGAAGGGGCTGTCGTTGACGGAGAATGTCATCTCCAGCGTGGGCGCGGAGATCTTCACAAAGGGCAGAGGCTCGGCCGCGCCTTTCGCGCAGACCGTGTCGCCGATGGTGACGTCACCGATGCCGCTCATCGCGATTATATTGCCCGCTCCCGCTTCGGTCACGGGGACCTTGTTCAGTCCGTCAAACTCGTAGAGCGACACGGCCTTGGCCTTGAGGGGAACGGCGTCGGGTGCGTGATAGTTGCACACTTCGATCTCCTGGTTCTGCTTAATAACACCGCGCTCAATGCGGCCAATGGCTATGCGGCCGACGTATTCGTTGTAGTCGATGCTGGAGACCAGCATCTGGAAGGGGCTGTCAAGATCCTGCTCTGGCTCGGGGATATACTCGAGGATGGTCTCGAACAGGGGCTTGAGGTCGGTGCCCTCGACGTCGGGGGAATAGCTGGCGGTGCCTTTCCTGCCGGAGCAGAAGAGCATGGGTGAATCCAACTGCTCGTCCGTCGCGTCAAGGTCCATAAGCAGCTCGAGCACCTCGTCGACGACCTCGTGTATGCGCTGGTCGGGGCGGTCGATCTTGTTGACGACGACGATGACGCGGTGGCCCAGCTCCAGCGCGCGGGAGAGGACGAATCGGGTCTGGGGCATGGGGCCCTCGGCGGCGTCGACAAGCAGGATGACGCCGTTGACCATTTTGAGGATGCGCTCGACCTCGCCGCCGAAGTCTGCGTGTCCCGGGGTGTCGACGATGTTTATCTTGGTATCGCCGTACTGCACGGCGGTGTTTTTCGCCATGATGGTGATGCCGCGCTCACGCTCGAGGTCGTTGGAGTCCATAACGCGCTCCACGATCTCCTGATTTTCACGGTAAACGCCGCTCTGCTTGAGCATCTCGTCGACCAGCGTGGTCTTGCCGTGGTCAACGTGGGCGATAATGGCAACATTCCTGAGCTTTTTCATCTAAATCAAACTCCTAATCATAATTCAGCACAAAAATGTATTTTAACACCGAAAAGCAGCAATTACAATAGCTTTTTGCCTCATATCGGCAATTTTCCGCACATTTGAGAATTTTGCTCTCCGCTATTGAAGCGGCAGACATTTTATGTTATGATGAAACCATCTCAAAAACCGGAAATTCAGACTTAACAGGAGGAAAAAATGAAAAAGAAGACCTTAGGCCTCATACTTGCGCTGCTGATGGTATTTTCGCTGCTGCCGGCAAGCGCTTTCGCCGCAAACGTTGTCCAGAGCGGCACCTGCGGCGATAATATGACCTGGACGCTTGACGATGAGGGCGTCCTGACCATCACCGGCACGGGCAAGATGAAGTTTTACCCGTGGCTGTCGTACGGTAAAGACATCAAGTCCGTCGTTATCAGCGACGGCGTTACCAGTATTCTGCAATATGCATTCACCGGCTTCACAAATCTTACGGAGATAAGCATCCCCGACAGTGTTGCTTGGATCGGAAATTATGCATTTGCCGACTGTCGAGGACTTGAAAGCATCACACTCCCAAAGAGCCTGACAAGTATCTCTGCACACATGCTCGCTGGCTGCACCGGACTTAAGGAGATCAATTTACCAAGCGGCATTGAAAAACTCGGAGACTATGCTATCTCCGGCTGCACCGGACTTAAGGAGGTAACTATTCCCGAAAGCATAACCAGCTGGGGAGAATATATTTTTTCCAACTGTACAAGCCTTGAAAAAGTCTCTCTTCCAAGCAATTTAGAATACATACCCTCCGGCATGTTCTCGGGATGCTCCGCCCTTAAGGAGATATCTTTCCCCAGTACAATCACCGGTATTGGCAAACACTCATTTTCCAAGTGTGCGAGCCTTACGGAGATCAACTTACCAAGCGGCATTAAGAGGGTTGATGACTATGCCTTCTCAGGCTGCACCGGACTTACAGAGGTAATTGTTCCCGACGGCATAGAACGTTTTGGAAATTATGTTTTTTCCGATTGTACAAACCTCAAAGAAGCCTCCCTTCCGGACAGTTTAAAACTAATCCCTTACGGCATATTCTCGGGATGCTCAGGCCTCAGCCAGGTGACTTTCTCCAATGAAATTACCTTGATTGAAGGATATTCATTATCCGGATGCACAGGCCTGAAAGAATTCAACATTCCCAGCAGTGTTAGGACTATTGGAGAATATGCTTTTTCCAACTGTACGGGACTTAAAGAGATAACTATCCCCAGCCGTGTCGAAAACCCTGGTAACGGTTTATTCTACGGCTGCTCCGGACTTGAGAAAGTTAACTATTTGAGCAGCTCCAGTTCGATTTGGCCCTATACGTTCTACGGCTGCTCAAATCTTACCGAGATTACCATTCCCAGCTGCGTCTGTGCCATCAGCAACTACGCATTTTACGGCTGCTCAGGGCTTACTAAGATAGCCATTCCGGACGGCGTTTGGTCAATCGACGACTACGCATTTTACGGTTGCTCAGGTCTCACCGAAATAAATATCCCGGACAGCATAGTAAGTCTTGGAGAATATGCTTTCTCCAACTGCACGGGCCTGAAAAAAGCTGACGTCAAATTAGCAAACATCTCAGGCAACATCAAAGAACTTCCAAGCGGCTTGTTTTACGGCTGCTCATCGCTCAATAGCGTGAGCATATCCTATGGTATAACGAAGATATACAGCGATGCCTTTGCCGGCTGCGATGCGCTCAAGGACGTATACTTCGACGGCACTGATATGCAGTGGTATATTATAGAGGTCGAACCGGGCAACGAAGCCCTCGGCAATGCGGAAATGCATTTCGCTATTGATTACCCCTTCACCGACATTGCCGACAGCGGTTACCGCGACTATATCTCCCTCGGCCAGGCTTTGGGCATAGTCAACGGCTACCCCGACGGCACCTTCCGTCCGAACAGCATTGTCACCCGCGCTCAGTACATCACTATGCTTTACAATATGTGCTGCAAGCCCGATGTTAGCGGCCTCACTCTGGACTTCAAGGACACAAATACCATCTCCGGCTCATACCTGAACGCTGTCAAGTGGGGTGTCGCGCTCGGAATAATCAACGGCTACGGCGACAACACCTTCCGCCCCAATCAGAATATCACCCGCGCTCAGATGGCGACCTTCAGCTACCGTCTTATGAAGCTTGTCATCGGCGGCGAGCCTGACGCCGGGCTCAAGGCAGACTGCGGCTTCAAGGACTCTGCGAGCATCGCAAAGGCTTACAAGGAGGCGGTCAACGTCATGGCTAACCTCGGCATTATCACCGGCTTTGACACCGACAAAGACGGCGTGGGCGATACCTTCCGTCCCAACGCCACCGCTAACCGCGGTCAGGCCGCGACCATCATCGTGAGAGTCGCAGCATACCTCGGCTCAGGCGAATGACGGCGGCAAACATCACATAGACAAACTCATCCCCTCGGTTCTGTGAACCGAGGGGATGAGTTTTACATTTCTTATATTACCGTTCTGACGCGATATAGAATCACGCCGATTTCAGCACGGATCGCCCGTCCGGCGAGGACTACATTTTTTCGGGGGCGCTGACGCCGATTATGGACAGGGACACGGCTATCACGCGGCGCACCGTATCGGCAAGGCAGAGCCTCGCTTCGAGCACGCCGGTCTCCGCGCCCTTGATGCGGCAGGCGGTGTAAAAGCGGTGGAAGCGCGCGGCAAGCTCTGTGACAAACTTGTTGATGCGGCTGGGGTCATAGTCGCGGGCGGCGAGGCGTATCTCCTCCGGAAGCGCCGCAAGCTGCTTTATAAGCTCGCGCTCCTGCGGGGTCGAGAGCCGCGAGACGTCCACGTCCTGCGGGGACGGCACCTCATGCCCCTCCTCGCGCAGCGCCGAGAGCATGGTGCATATCCTTGCGTGCGCGTACTGCACATAGTACACGGGGTTTTCGCTGTCCTGCCGCACGGCGAGGTCAAGGTCAAACTCCACCGGAGACTCGGGACGGGAATTGAAGAAGTAGCGCGCCGCGTCCACGGGTATCTCGTCGAGCAGATCCGACAGCGATATCGCCTTGCCGGTGCGCTTTGACATACGCACGACCTCGCCGCCGCGTGTGAGCTTTACAAGCTGCATAAGTACGATGTCGAGCCTGTGCTCGCCGTCGAGCCCCAGCGCGTCCATAGCGCCCTTGAGGCGGGCGACATGACCGTGGTGGTCGGCGCCCCAGACGTTTATGACCTTGTCAAAGCCGCGCTCTTCAAACTTGTTGCGGTGGTACGCAATATCGGCGGCAAAATAGGTGTAGAAGCCGTTTGCGCGGCGCAGGACGTCGTCCTTTAGCTCGAGCTTTTCGATATCCTCCTCGCTCTTTCCGGCGGCGCGGAGCTTGTCCCCGAGTATCCTCGAGGTGTTCAGCCACAGCGCCCCGTCCTTTTCGTAGGTGAAGCCCGCCTCGGTGAGCTTCGATACGCTGTCGGCTACATAGCCGCTTTCATGCAGGCTCGATTCATAAAACCACTCGTCGTAATTTATGCCGTAGCGGGCAAGGTCGGCCTTCATTTTGGGCAGGTTCTTTTCAAGGCCGAAGTCCGCCATCAGCTTATGCCGCTCTTCCCTGCTCATTTCAAGCCAGCTCTCGCCGTACTTCTCGCAGAATAAGCGCGCAAGCTCCTTTATATCGTCGCCGTGGTAGCCGTCCTCGGGAAACTCGACCGCGTCCTCGCCCTTTATAAGCTGGAGACAGCGCGCCTCGATGCTCGTTGCGAATTTTTCTATCTGATTGCCCGCGTCGTTGACGTAGAACTCGCGCCAGACATTGTAGCCGGCGCGCTCGAGCACGGAGGCCAGAGCATCGCCCAGCACGCCGCCGCGTGCGTTGCCCATGTGCATGGGGCCGGTGGGATTTGCCGAGACGAACTCCACCATGAGCTTTTTGCCGCCGCCCATATCGCAGTTGCCGTAGCTTTCGCCCTCGGCGGCGATATTTTTAAGTACGTCGCCGTACCATTTATCGCCCATGCGGAAGTTCATGAAGCCCGGGCCCGCAATATCGACTGTCTCGAACCAGCTTCCGTCAAGCTCCATATTGTCGATGAGCGCCTGAGCCGCCTTGCGCGGAGGCATACCGAAAAGCTTGGCGCTTGCCATGGCGAAGTTCGCGGCGTAATCTCCGTTTGCGGTGTCCTTGGGTATCTCGACGCCGCCCCTAAGCTCGAGCCCCGCGGGTAGCTCGCCTTTTCCGGCCGCGGCAAGATATGCTCTGTTCACAAGCTCTGCTATCTGGTCCTTGGCCATCTGTATCATATTTGCCATATCTTAAGTTCCTCTCAGCTCCTGAGCCTTACGCTCATGTTAAGTTTATTTCTGCTTACGACAGCGTGCTCCATGTTTACGACATAGTCGATGCTCAGTTCGCCGCCGTTATCGTCAAATACTGCATTGATTTTCCTCGTGTCAACTCCGAGTGTGGCGGCACCGAACTGGGTATCATAGAGAAAGCTGCTCTTTTCTCCCGTTCTGAAAACCATTTTTGAATTGAGCACACCCTTGCGCTCGACGACTATCTCATTCGGATTAATATCCACCGTGGTGGCGGTACCCATAAGCCCCGTTATCTCGCTTTCAAGATAGCGTATCTGATAGCCCTCCTCCGTCCGGCAGTAAATGCCGTCGGTGACAAGCTCAACGGTATCCGCGTCGGGCTGAGTCACACCCTGCATACCCGTTATTGTTATAACTGCGTTCATCATATCTCCTCCAGTGGGAAGGGCTCGACATACCGCACTTCGTTCCTGAGCCCGTAGCCCAGCATTATCGGCGCGAGGGCAGTGAAATCCTCCACGCTGCCGCTGGTGTAATACTGCTCGTCGCCGCCGGCTGCGGCCTGCATACCCTCCGCCTCGATATACGCCTTGAGCACACGCGCGGAAGCGTCGGCCGCTCCGATGAGCGCGACGTCCTCACCCAGATAATCGCTTATCGCCTCCGCGATGAGACCATAGTGGGTGCAGCCTAACAGCAGCGCCTCAACTCCCGCCTTCTTCAGCGGTGCAAGGCTTTCCGCGACGGTTTTCCGCACCTCGGCGTCGCTTGCCCTGTAGTGCCCGCGCTCTATCATCGGGACGAATGCCGGGCAGGCCAGAGCCGTGACCTCGGCCTCAGGTCGCAGCCGGAGAAGCTCCTTCTGAAAAGCGCCGCTTTCAACACTGCATTGCGTTGCGATCACTCCGAGCCTTTTAAGACCCGTTCCGGCAAGCTCCCTTGCGCCCGGCGCGAGGACACCCACGGTCTTTATGCTGTTGGCTGCCAGAATATCCGGCGCGTTGCTGGATATCGTGCCGCAGGCGGCGAGGATAGCCTTGACGCCGTTTTTCTCGGCAAAGGCGATGTTCTGGACGGCTATCTGCCGTATCTGCGCTCTTGATCTGCCGCCGTAGGGCATACGTCCGGTGTCGGCAAAGTATATTATATTTTCATTTGGCATGAGCCTTCTCAGAACGCGCACGGCGGTCAGCCCGCCGAGCCCCGAGTCGAATATGCCGATGGGTCTGTTGTCCATATAGATACTACTCCAAACCAAGCATTGGATGGCTTAACTTTAATATAATATGCTATAACTCCCAAAAATACAAGAAAAATTTAGAGTGGAATGTGGACGCGCAGTCTGATATAATAAAAAGAAGAGATTTTCCCGGATTGGAGGCTTGGTTTTGAATATAGATCTGACAGACAAGGAATTCCGCAGACTGCTGGACATGGTATACATCGGCAACTGGATACTCAACTCCACCAGAGCCGCCGACCGCTTTGAGGACTACGACATCGTGCAGGAGAAGCTGTTTTCCCTCTGCGCGAAGAACGGTATGCGCTCGCTCATACAGGTCTGGCACGGTCATGTTTTCCCCTCCAAGGCCTATGAGGACGGGGGCATACACGAGGCCATTGCCGATTACGAGGACGCGGTGTTTTTCGACATTCTCGCCGAGGAGCTTTCACGCCGCGATCTGGGAGAGGATATCGACGACTTCGGCGCGCTGACGGCAAGAATGGACGAATACATGGCCGAGTTTGAAAAAAACGGCGTCGCCAATCTGACCGTCGATTTATAAGCATAACTTCAGGCAAAACGGAAAAGCTAAGGGTATCGTTTTCGATACTCTTAGCTTTTTTTGGAGATCTGCTTATGAAAATGACAAACGAAGAATACAAGGATTATTCCGACTCCCATCAGCCCCGCTCCCGCCTCGGCTCGAATATGCTGAAGGCCTTTATCGTGGGCGGGCTCATATGCTGCGCAGGCCAGCTCATAATGGATCTGTATATGCGGGCGGGCCTTAATAAGCTCGACGCGGGCAGCGCCACAAGCGTGACGATGGTGTTGCTGGGCGCCGCGCTTACGGGGCTGGGGATATACGACCGGCTCGCAAAATTCGCCGGAGGCGGCACTCTCGTGCCCATCACGGGCTTTGCAAACTCCGTTGTCGCCCCCGCTCTCGAGTTCAAGACCGAGGGTCTCGTCACCGGCACCGCCGCGAAAATGTTCATCATCGCGGGGCCCGTCATAGTGTACGGCGTCGGGACATCAGCGGTGTATGGGCTGATTTATTGGATATATACTTTGTTATAGCGCAAGACCTCGATGGAAACTATACCATCGAGGTCTTATGTGTTACAGGATCTTGTTCAATATAACAGTGTCGGTATTAGCATGGGCACAATTGACACTGAAGAAAATGAATATATCGTTGTTGTAGACTGTCGGTAAATTGCTTAAATCTTTTCCTATGATTGAATACTTACGCTTTCTAAAGAAGAACATACTGCTTTCACATATAAACGTACCATTTTTTTCTTCACAGTGCTGTTCGAAGTGGAATCGATGCTTATTCTTTGCAGTATCTGCCCATGGAATGCCGTATAGTTGCTCTGGCGTGGGACACGTATCAAAAACCTTCCCGTATAGCTGGAAAACTGCCCAATGGTCCTTTACCCGGGGCTCGATAGCAGATGCATAGGAAACCTTGTCAGTCACTTTGCGAAGGACTACATATTTACCATTGAAATTTCTGAATTCTTCTTCCGAAAAAGGGCTGTTCTGAATATAGTGTTTGTTTTCGGTTTGAAGTTGAATGGCGATTAGATCACCTGTTTCAAAGATAGGGTTCAGATACAATTTGATTGAGATTTTCTTTTTGGGCGGCTGGGGAGACAGCAGCTTCTCTCGAAACTCAACAAGCACCTTTTTACGCTGGTTCAAAACTCTTTTTCCTTCATTAGCCCATACATTCAGGCCAAATCCGGAGTCAATCATTTCAACAGCACGATTCCTTACTTCATCAGTCAGAATACCATGCTTCCACATAAAGTCCGCGAGGGAGTAGTAATAGCTGGTCCATTCTTCTTCATCAGATTCATTGAAATCATTGCGAACATATGCATCGATTTTTGCGAGGGCGGTTTCAACATCGTTGTAAAAAAATGCCGCTTGATACTCGGACTTCAAATCCTGTGCCGTATCATTTCCGTTGATGCTTGCATTCCAAGTTCCCACTATGATCACATCCCTTTGAATTTTATATTATCACATTGTCATATTAATGTAAATATTCTGTTGGAGTAATGGCCCCATCTGTACACAAGCAGAGGGTCTCGTCACCGGCACCGCTGCGAAAATGTTCATCATCGCGGGGCCCGTCATAGTGTACGGCGTCGGGGCCAGCGTGGTCTACGGTCTGATACTGCTGCTGTTCGGCGCGGGGTAATCGGCGCATTTAACACAAAATTCCGAACCGTCGTAAACCACAACACGAAAAACACTTTCTTTGTCATCGGCGATAATACTTCTCACATTCAATATGTTGCTCTCGTTAAGCAAATCAAAAAGATGGTCTTTAAAATAGTTTAATTCCATTATTCTTCTCCCCCCATTATAATATGGTGCGTACACGCACCATATTATAATACACCGCTTCAGGCTAAAATGCAAGTGAGGTGGTGGCATTGATAAGCTATGACCCGCTGTGGCGGACGATGAAGAGAAAGAATATCAGTCAATACAAGCTCATAAAGGATTACGGGATCGATAAAGCCCAGCTTCAAAGGCTTAGAGAAAACAGGGTCGTCAAGACCATGATACTCGATACCCTGTGCAACATTCTTGACTGCCCGATCGAGGATGTTATTGAACATATTCCCGACTGCAAATAGCAGCGACGCCGCAAAAATTCCGCGCCGCTGCTTTTGCATATATACCTCCCCTGTGCGCAAAATACTAAGCACAGGGGAGGTATATTCATGTCCAAAAAGAAAAAGACTGCTCAGGATCAAAACGATCTGACGTATTATGAGAAGCACGGCGATCTGCCGCACTGGGAGACCGTCGCGCCGCGCGATTTCCGGGGCAGAGAGAGGGAGAAAGATCCCGGTCGCGAAAAGCCCCTCGCCCCCGACGGTATTTCGGGCTACTGGTGAGATAAACCGTCCGGGCCTATGGCACGGACGGTTTATCTCACATTATTATATCTCGTCGAGCATTTCTCGGGAGTCCATATCGCCGTTTTCGGCGGCTTTGCGGTACCATTTTTCCGCCTCGGCGCGGTCGGCCTTCGTGCCGCTGCCGATGGCATAGCAGTCGGCGACAAGGCGCATCGAGTCGACGTCGCCGCACTCGGCGGCTTTTTTGAACAGCGCAAACGCCTTTTTCGGATTTTCCTTAACGCCGAAGCCGTTATAGTAGCAGCCGCCGGCGACGCGCATCGCGTCCACATTTCCGTTGTCCGCAGAAAGCTTCATCCAGCGGAAGGCCTCGGCGGGATCGGCGACAGTACCCTCGCCGTTTGCGTAGCACGCGGCAAGGTCGTGCATGGCGTCGGGATGCCCCATTTCAGCGGCGCTTTTGAACCACTCGAAGGCCTCCTTCGGGTTGGGGAAGGTACCGTTGCCCCTGTCGTGGTTGAGGGCGGTCTTGTACATCGCGTCAACGACGCCGGCCTCGGCCGCGCGCTTCATGAGCGCGAAGGCTGCGGTTAAGTCCTTGGACGTACCGACGCCCTCCTCAAGGCACAGGGCGCAGATGTACATTGCCTCCGTGTCGTCGTTTTCGGCGGCTTTTTTGGCCCACGCGAAGCATTCCTTCTCGTTTTTCGACGTGCCTGTGCCCTTGCGGTAGCACACGGCGAGGTTCAGCATCGCCTTGACATGGCCGCCCTCGGCGGCTTTTTTGAGCATCTCAAATGATTTCCTGCCGTCATGTCCTGCATAGCTCACGCCGCAGCGAAACTGTATCTCATTAAGGTTCTCGTCCGTCAGCACGCCAAGCGCCAGTGCTTCGTCATAGTACGCGGCGGCGGGGATATCGTCCTCGTTGTCGTAGCAGACGGTGCCCTTATCGCACAAGATCTTAGTCTTTTCAAGCTCGCTTTTATCCGAGCCCATTATCGCCTCGATATCGGCGAAGGCCGCTTCCGCGGTGATCGGTACATATTTGCTCATGCTTCACCCCTCATCTGTCTGATTTGCGGCCACGCAATATTCTGCGGCGGCAAGCGTACCGTCGTCGCCCGCCTTGAGCCGGAGCATGGTCGAGCCGGAAACGAGCTTATAAACGCCGCCGTTCTGCGTGACCGTGATCGACTCGGGATAGTCGGGAGCCCCCATCAGGCTGAGCGCCTCGTCCATATCCATGCCTATCTTTACGCCCTGCGGGTTTGAAACGGTGTCGTCGGCGAGGGTAATGCCGGTGATGCGCAGGGTGCCGTCAACGTCGTTTACCATGACCTCAAAGCCGTCGTAGTAATAGAACATATCCTTGCCCTGATAGGCGCAGCTGTCCGACTCAAAGGTGCCCTGCGGCTCTCCGAGAGCGTCCAGCACCTCCTGAGCGGGATCCATAATGCCGAATTTCACCTCGCCCGAGGCAAAATACAGCTCGCCGTAATCGGGGGTATAGCCCGTTTCGCCGCCGGTCTCCGTTCCCGGTGTCTCGCCGCCGCAGGCGCACAGCGCAAGGGTCATGAGCATTGCAAGCACAAGCGCAGTTATCTTCTTCATTGTTCGTCTCCTAATGTCCAGCTTTTAAGGTAGCCGTATTCCGAAAGCTCCGCTTTCTGGGCGGCCAAAAGCTCATAATATGCTTCGCTCTTTTCCGACCAGTCGGCGGCGATAGCCTCATCGCCCCGCCGGTCGGGAACACCGTAGCGCTCGCTCAGTATCTGCGCGAAATACGCCGACAGCTTCTCGGCTCCGTAGACGTTCAGGTGCAGGCCGCCGTCATAGGTGTCCGTCTGCATATCAAGGCCGATATCCTCGGCAAGAGGCAGGAAATTGATGTAGTCAAGGCCGTATTTTTCGGCGTAAGAGCTTATCTGCGCGTCCCACTCGTCGTACCAGTGCGGCCAGAGGCTGGGCGATTTTATCAGTATGAGCGTCGCTCCGTTAGCATCGCATTTTTCTCGTATTTTGTCAAGGTATTCCCAGCAGGCATCGCCTATCGTATAGTCGTCCAGCACCGGAGCGGTGGGCAGCTTCGTCATGGGCTCAACATCCGCGCGCATGAGGTAACCCGCCACCGTCACACTGTCGCGGCTGAAGATATACTCGATATCCTCGGCGCTCAGTTCGCTCCAGCGGGAGTGATACCGCAGCAGCGGCACAAGGTAGCTGATAAGCTCCTCGTCCTCAGTCATGGACGCCTTTATCGCCTCTATCTTGGTCTTTGAAAGGGGCATTCCGTCGAGCGTCATGCGGTTGTACGCCTCGCTCTGGGGCTCGTCGTACTTCATGGACTGGACGTTATAAACAACGACCATGGGCGACTCCCGCTCGAACACTTCCTCGAGCAGATAGTACGACTGCCATATGAGCTGCTGGGCAGAGCCGCGGATATAGCTCGTTATCCCCTGCTCCTCCCACATCTTAACGGGCGAGAAATTCTCGTACACCTCGCAGTCGCCGATGAACACAACGTCGTGCGGATTTTCCTCGTCGTAATACTCCGCCGTCATCGCGCCCTCGAGCACTCCGGACATATATTTCGGCTCGAGCAGCCTGCCGAGGAGCCACACCGCCGCGATAAACACGGCTATGCAGACAAGGGTGCAGACGATATGCAGTTTTTTGCGGGATTTTGTTATCATCGCGGTCCTCAGAACTGATTATAGATAAACTGTGTGGAGTCGTAGCCGACGCCGTAAGCGCCGAACACGAGAATGATTATCGCAAGAGCGCCGAACAGCGCATACGGGAGCGCGGGTCTTCTCCAAATAAGCTCGCGCACGCTGCCGCATTTTTCCTGAACGCAGCTCACGGCGAACATCATCGCAATACCGACGCCGGTGACTATGTAATCCCCCGCGCCGAGGCCGAGGTTCAGGAGCGTTCCGGAAAAGGCCTCGCCCCAGTTATTGGTCGTGAACACCGACGCAAAGGCTTTGAAGGACACCGCAACGTCGCGGTAGCAGTCAAGGACGCGCAGGGAGCACATGAGAAGGAAGGTGCGCAGCGTTTCAAACACCCTGTAGCCGAAGCCGCTGACGAGTCTTTCATGCCTTGCGCGGAAGCTCTGCGACCAGGGCTTTATCTCCTCGGCAAGCAGGATGAAAAACGCGTTCAGCAGGCCCCACACGACGAAGTTCCATGCAGCGCCGTGCCAAAGGCCGGTGAGGAACCATGTGACGATAGTGGAGATGTACACCGAGAGCTTTCGGCCGAAATTATCGGAGATGCTCTTGCGGGCGGACTTGCTGAGCTTTAAAAGCCACGGGGCGACGGACAGGGGATAGAAGATATAGTCCTTGAACCATGTGCCCATGGAGATATGCCAGCGCCGCCAGTACTCGGCGATATTGCGGGAGAAGTACGGGCGCAGGAAGTTTTCCTTCACCCTTATGCCCAGCACCTGGGCAACGCCTATGGTTATATCGATGCCGCCGGTGAAGTCGGCGTAGAGCTCGGCCGCGTACAGCACGGCGCCGATGAACACATATGCGCCCTGATACGCCACCGGGTCGCCGCACAGCGCGGTGACGGCGACAAGCAGCCTGTCGGCGATGACGAGCTTTTTGAAATAGCCCCAGAGCATACGCTGCAGGCCGAAAGATATCTCCTTGAAGTCCGCCTCATGCTCGGCAAACAGGGTCTCCTTCAGGTCGCCGAAGCGGGAGATAGGCCCCTGGATGAGCAGCGGGAAGAACGATGTGAACAGCGCCACGCGCAGTATGTTCTTCTCCGGTTCTACCTTCTCCCAGTACACGTCGATGACATAGCTGACGGTCTGGAAGGTGTAAAACGATATGCCCAGCGGCAGCACCCAGTCCACGGCGTTGATACCCGCGGAAAAGATGGAGTTTACGTTGGAGATTATGAAATTTGTATACTTCAGCGCGGCGAGAATGCCGATATCGGCAATCAGCGCCAGCACGAAGATGCGCTTTCTCGCCTTTTCCCTGCCCTTTTTATAGGCCCTGCGCTCTTCGCGGGTCAGCGCCTTTCCCTCGGGAGAGGCAAGATATGCCTTCTGCCCGCGAAGTGAGTCTCCCATAAGGTTTGTCGCGGCCCACGACACGACGACGGTGGCCGCCATGAAGCACAGCCCCTGCCAGCCCGCGCAGGCGTAAAACAGGATGTTCGCCGCCAGGAGCAGCAGCCACTGAAAGCGCTTGGGGATGAGGTAATAAAGCGCGAAAAGTATTATCAGAAAGGCTATGAAGCCATAGGATGTGAACAGCACGGCTTACTCGTCAAGAAGGCGGTTGACCATGTTCAGCATGGCTTCGGCGGAGTTGAAGTTCTCCGGAACGATATCCCGCGCGGGGATGGTGATGTCAAACACGTCGGAGAGCTCCGCGATGATGCTGACGATATCAAGGCTCGCGAGGATGCCGTCGTCAACAAGGCTCGTGCAGTGCTCAAAGTCCGCGTCAAGGCCGAGGCCGTTTAAGATCTCAAGTATTTCGTCCATGCTCATCTCTCCATATTCATAAGTGAGTTTCTGTCTATCTTGCCGTTGGGCAGCAGGGGCAGGGTCTCCATGCGGTACAGCCCGGAGGGCACCATATACCGGGGCAGCTCGGCGCGCAGACGGCGCTGTACGCTTTTTTCATCGGCTGCTCCCATATAGTACAGGTACAGCTTGCTTTTTTCCTTTACAAACAGGCAGCAGGCACTCTCGACGCCCTCGCACAGGCAGGCGCAGGACTCGATCTCGCCGAGCTCGATGCGGTGGCCCATGTTCTTTATCTGACTGTCCTTGCGCGATATGAACACGAGCTCCCCGCGCTCGTTGAGCCTGCCCAGATCGCCGGTACGGTAGATCGTTTCGGGGTAGTGGCTGTTGAGCGGGTTTTGCGTGAACACCGCGGCGGTGCGCTCGGGGTCGTCAAAGTAGCCGAGGCTCACGGCGGTGCCGCGTATGCATATCTCGCCCGTCTCGCCGGCGGAAGCCTCCGTATCGTCCTCACGAAGCAGCAGGAAATCGGTGTTGTCAAAGGGTCTGCCGACGGGGATGGGCTCACCCTCGGCAAAGTCGCGGTCGACGACGAAGTAAAAGGACATACCAGTCGCCTCCGTCGGGCCGTAGAGGTTTATAAACCGCGCCCCGGGGCAGGCGCGCTGCCACAGGTGAAGCTGCTTTACGGGGAAGACCTCGCTGCCGAAGCATACGGTGCGCAGGTATTCCGGTCTGCCCTCCTCGAAGGCTCCAAGGCCGGACACGAGCGTCAGCGCCGAGGCTACCCAGCAGACGGTGTTTATCTCATGCCGGTTCAGAAAGTCGAGCACCCTCAGCGGGGACATGAAAAGGCTCTGCTGCATGAGAAACGCCGTCGAGCCGCATTTTATGACCGACAGCAGCTCCTTCATGCACGCGTCCACATACAGCGGCACCTGCATGGCAAAGCGGCTGTCCTCCGAGGCCCCGATGACCGGACACAGCGAGTTGGCGTAGTCTATCACCGAGCGGTGACAGGCGGTAACTCCCTTGGGCACGCCCGTGCTGCCGGAGGTGAAGACGATATACGCGGGGTCTGTGTCGATGCATTTTGCGCGGATACCGGCGAGGGCTTCCTCGTTTATCTCCGCCGCGAAAAGCTCTTCGCAGGGGATGAGCTTATCCCCCCAGCCGAGCTCGGAGGCGAGGCCGGCTGAGGCCTCGTCGCAGATTACAGCCTGCGGCTCGAGGCGCTGCAGTATCATGCGCAGGCGGTGCCGCGGCATGGAGCGCTCGAGCGGCACATAGCAGCAGCCGGCGTACATCACCGCGAAGAACGCGGCTATGGTGCGCGGGGCCTTGTCCATGAACACTGCGACCGGCTGCCTGTATATCCCGCGCCCGGCAAGCAGGCTGCCGCCGGCCTTTGAAAGGGAGAGGAGCTCTGTAAAGCTCAGGCTCTCCGTCTCGTCGGCAAAGGCGGTCTTCCCGCCGAATTTCGGCGCGGTGTTTTCAAGAAATTCAAGAATGCTCTTCATTTTCAGTTTTCCATTGCGTAGGGTATGGTCTCTACCGGGGGATAGAGCGTGGTGTCAAAGCGCCAATACTGTACGCTGTACTGCACAAGCTCCTCGCTCGTTTTCATGAAGCAGCGCAGATGCTGTGGGCCGACGTTGCAGGTGTCGAAGTGATACCAGCCGCTGCCGAGGTTGACAAGGCACCAGAAATGCTGCGTCGCGCCGTTTAAGCGCTCAACGCTGAGCACCTGGCAGTCTATTTTCTGGAGCAGGGCATAGCTTGCCGCGTAGAAGGTGAAGCAGTCGCCGACGCCCTCGGTCAGACCGCGGTAGGCCTCGGATTTCCAGTCGGTCTTGTCTGAGGTGCCCCAGTAGGTGATGTTCGAGTAGCAGTAGTCGAATATCGCGTATGCCTGCTGCTCGAGAGTCATGCCGTCGGTGAGTATCTCCTTGAGCACTCTGTCGACCTCTTTGTCAAGCTGCTCGTCACTGATCTTTTTCTCGATAAAGGTGAACTTGACGGTGACGCTGCTCTCGTTGCCCTCGTGGTCTTTGGCTGTGTAGGTCACCTCGTATTCTCCGGCGGTTTTGGCGTCGACCTTGGATTTATCGACGGTGAGCTCCACGTCGGGGTCTGCGTTATCCTCGGCGAAGACCTCCTTGAAATATGAAACGGCCTCGCCCACATAGCAGTAGCGGTCGCGGGCGGCGTAGATGACCGGAGCGGTCTCGTCGGGGGATATGACCGCCTTGGCCTTGACCGTCGTCTCGTTTCCGGCTCGGTCGCTGAGTATGATCTCGACCTCCTGCTCGCCCTCGACGCTCCAGTCGGGCTCATTTACAAATCTCGCCTTGACGCTGCTCACGTCGACAATATTGGTGACAAACTTGATGGGCTGGCAGTAGTAGCCGGTGCTGCAGGGGCAGTCGATGCCCTCGGCCGTGGGGGCGGTGGTGTCCTTTACGGTGACGCCGACGACTATCCTGCTGTCGCCCTTTGTGAAGGTCACGGCGTGCGCGCCGAGACTGTTGAGCATGAATGGCTCCGTCTCCATTTTATAACCGGAATAATCCGCGCCGAGCTGCGATAAGACTTCGCTCTCGCTGAGCTGCTCGTTTGACGCTTCAAACTCCGCCAGCGCGTCGCACACAAGGATCTTGCCCTTGGCCTCGGCCGTGTTTCCGGCCTCGTCGGTCGCTTTCACGGTGCATTCGACCGTCCCCACCTTTGACAGCTTGGGGGCCGAGGTAAACTCATAGCTCACCTCAGTGGCGTCCTCGCAGCCGACGACAAGCTCTGACGCCTCGGGTTCCGCGTCCGGCAGCACCGCCAGCGGCACAAGGTCGGGCACGGGAGCGGTCGTGTCGACTATCCTCAGGGTCGAGCTGTAGGTCTTGCCGTCAAATTCGATCTCGACAGTGCTGTCGCCAAGCTTGTTCCAGTCGATATCATTCAGGTCGGTGACAAACTTCGCGTCCTCCCTCTCGACGACCATGAAATCCTCAAGCACGGGTCTGGGCTGGCCCACCTCATGCTCAAGCACGTCCACCGCGCCGAGCACCGTCACCTGAGCTTTCACGGTGCGCTCGTTGCCGTGCTCGTCCCTGAGCTCTATGCTGCAGTCATAAACGCCCGCCTGCCCGTAGTCAGGCTCGCTGAGCCATTTTACGGTGTATTCAGAGGCGTCGCTCAGATCCTTGAGGGCGTTCTCGGGAGCCATTGAGCTTTCATCAATGGTTATAGCCGCGTCGGCGCTCTCACCCTCGGGGGCTTTGGTATCCCTCACGACAAGCAGCACTGGACGCACCCTGTCTCCGCTCTTAATCTTCAGGATATAGCTGCCCTCCTCGGAAAGACTTACGTCAGGCTCGCCGACGTAGCTTGCCTCGCCATCGCCCTTTAAAAACTCGGATGCCGCCGGAGCGCCCTCGCCCAGCTCCGCTTTCAGGTATATGTGCATGCCCGAGTATACCACGAACACGACCACCGCCGCGATAACGATAAGCGCCAGCACTATCGCAAGGGCTATGATAAGTCCCTTCCTGCTTTTTTTAGGCTTTTCGGGCTTTCTGTGCTTGCCCGCTCTTTTTCTCTTCTTAGGTTCTTCTGTGCTTTCTTCGATAATAACGGTCTCTTCCATCCGGATATACCTCCGATATTTGGCTTTTCCCGACGAAATCGGGATTTTGACCCTAATTCGACAAATACATATGATAACATACATTTGCCCTGCTCTCAACAGTTTTTTGTTAACAAGCTTTGGTTGAAACACCTATCTTTTTGTTAACATACCTTGGTTGAAATACCGCGCCTGACGTGGTATATTTGATACACTATCTGCGCCGCGGCGCGGCAAAACGGAGTTTAAAATGATCCATGAACGAAAAGTACTTGGGATAATCGGCGGTATGGGGCCGATGGCGACCGCCGATCTGTTTATCAAGATCATAGAGATGACGGACGCCGACTGCGACGGCGGGCATCTGCATATTCTCATAGATAATAACACGGATATACCCGACAGGACACAGTCAATTCTTTCCGGCAGCGACGCGCCTTTAAGGTTCATGGCCGAGTCCGCGGAAAGGCTGATGGCTCAGGGCGCGGATATCCTGGTTATCCCCTGCCACACCGCGCATTATTATTACGACGGGCTGCAGAGGCTCTGCCGCGTTCCCATTCTCAATATGCTCGGCGTGCTCGCTCAGACGGCGCGCAGCGCGGGCTGCAGGCGGCTGGGACTTCTTGCGACCGACGGCGTCGTGCAAAGCGGCATTTACGACAGTGCCTTCCGCGGCACCGGCATAGAGCTTATATACCCCGACCCCGAGGGGCAGGAAAAGCTCATGCATCTCATTTACCAGCAGGTCAAGGCCGGAAAGCCCGCCGACGTCTCCGCCCTTGAGCCCTGCCTTGACGGCATGGCCTCACGGGGTGCGGAGGCCTTCATCCTCGGCTGCACTGAGCTGCCGCTGGTGTTCTCCGACCGCCCCGGCCGGCATTTTATCGACCCCACCGCGCTTCTTGCGAAAGCCGCGATAAAGGCTGTCGGCGGCAGCATAAAGCCCGAACCTTGATACCAAAGCACAGGAGATATTCATATGAAACGATTCATTTCCTTTATTCTCTGCCTCTGCATGATATTTGCGCTTTGCGCCTGCGGCGAGTCTGAGCCGCAGCCCACTCCCGAGCCCACCGAAACAGAGCCTGCCTACACTCCCGTGACATTTAAAAATCACGGCCGCAGCATCACTGTCACAAAGCTCCCTGAAAAGGTCGTGACCGCGGGCCCCAACTGCACGGAGGTCTTCTGCGCGCTGGGCCTTGAGAGCTATGTTACAGGCAAATTCATGGAAAACCACTCTCAGGGCGCTCTGCCGGAGCTTGCTCAGGCCGTTGATGGAATACCCACCATCTTCGAGGGCTATCCGAGCCTGAAGGACATTACGGACAGCGGCTGTGATTTCATCTATGCCAGCAGCTGGATATTCGGCGATGAGCTGACCGTCAGAGACCTCGAGGACGCGGGTATCACCGTGTATGTCAGCGATGCGACCGATCTCGATGGTCTTTGGGGCGAGCTGCGCGACCTTGCAAGGATATTCGGCGTGGACGCAGAGGAGCTTATAAGCTCCGAAACCGCCCGCCTTGACGCCGTATCCGAAGCTCTTACCGGCGTTGAGCCCAAAAAGGTGCTGGTGCTCGACAGTCTCATAGGCGAAAAGGTTTACACTGCCGGCGGCACGAATATTGAGACCGTTTACATTCGATCCGCGGGCGGGATAAACATTTTCGCCGGCCTTGAAAAGCCCTGGGATGCGGTCAGCCGCGAGGATGTTATCGCTTCAAACCCCGACTTTATCATCATCCATGACTACAGCGGCTCAGGCTTTGACGACAAGCTCGACGCTCTGAAGGCAGACCCCATCCTCTCCAATCTCGACTGCATAAGAAACGGGCGAATCATAAAGCTCCCGCTTGAGAACGTCATGCCCGGCATGCGCAGTGCGCTTACGGTTGAGACTATCGCCCAGGCAATGTTCCCCGAGCAGTTTGATAATGCCGATATTCAGTAACGGCAAAAGGAGCTTCGGCCTGAGCTCCTTTACCCTGCACATCCTTGCCATGGCCTTCATGCTCATGGATCATATGTGGGCAACGGTCGTGCCGGACAATATATGGCTCACCTGCGTGGGCCGGCTTGCCTTTCCCATGTTCGCATTTATGCTCGTGGAGGGCTATCACCACACCGGCAGCGTCAAAAAATATATGCTGAGGCTGCTCGTATTCGCCGCGGTATCCGAGGTCCCGTTTAACGTCATGGTCGGCGGCAGCGTGTTGTATCCCTTCCATCAGAATGTCATGTGGACCCTGCTGCTGGGTCTGGGCACGATATACCTCATCGACAGGCTCATCGGCGTCAGGCAAAGCCTCCTTCGTCTGCTCGCGGCTTTTGCCGCGGTCATAATTTCAGCCGTGCTCGCCACGCTTTTCATGCTGGACTATTACGGCTACGGCGTTCTGACCGTCCTGACCTTCTACATATTCCGCGGCGATAAATGGCTTTCACGCCTGGGGCAGCTTATCTGCCTTGCCCTCATAAACCTCGAGCTTATCGGCGGTCTGGTGATGCCCGTTTCGCTGTTCGGGCTCAGCTTTGATTTTCCGCAGCAGGGCTTCGCTCTGCTTTCCCTCGTTTTCATATGGCTGTACAATGGCCGTCAGGGCCCCCACGGCAGGGCCGTCAAATATTCTTTTTATGTTTTCTACCCCCTGCATATGCTCATTCTCGGGCTTATCGCAATTGCATAAATAAACGACAGCACCGAAGTGCTGTCGTTTATTTATGTTATTCTCTGTTTCTGATGGCCTCGGTCATGCGCCTGAGGCCCTTTTCGATTATCGAGCGCGGCATGGCGGGATTTAGCCTTATAAAGCCCTCGGCGTTATCCACAAGCAGCGAGTTTCCGCCCCCCCCGAGCAGAACGCCGGCCTTGTTGGCGAAGAAGCCCGGCAGGTCGGGCGCATCGGGCAGGCAGCGGCTAAGATAATCCACAGAGCAATTCCCGGACGATGCCGCAATGAACTTCGTCTGCTTTATCTTAACTCAGTATTGCAGTATCGGCGCCGAGCCGTCGTCCTCGGATTTTGTTATCGAGCGTATTACCGCCTCGTAGCTGCAGCTATCGTTCACCTCAACCGTGAATTTTTCGCCCACCTTCCTGCCCAGCACGGACTTTCCGAAGGGCGATTCGCGGCTGATGAGCCCCTTCAGGGGGTCTGTGCGTATGGTGGTGACGACCCGGATCAGCTGAGTCTCGTCATCCTCCGGAATGTATATCTCCACCTTATCGTAAAGCCCCACCTCGTCGGACGCGGAGTCGGTGTTTATGATGTGCGCGGACTTTATCATGTTCTCAAGATATCGGATGCGGCTGCCGTTGCGGTTTTTGGCGCGCTTCGCCTCCTTGTACTCGAAGTTCTCGCTCAGATCACCGAAGGCGCGTGTGCGCTTGACCTCCTCGATGAGCTCGGGCATGAGCTCGTTACGACGGTAGTCAAGCTCCTCCTGCATCTTCTCAACGTCCTTTTTTGTCAGCTCGTCATGCATAGTCCTAACCTCTTTTCCGCAGCTATTATACGCCCCGCGCCGGGGAAAATCAACGCCCTCCCACTGTTGCGGGAGGGCGGGATTTTTGATATACTGGCAAAAAAGACAGCGGAGTGATGAAAAATGAAAAAGTGCAGGATAACGGTCATGCGTAAAGCCTTCTACCCCGACCTTGCGGAAAAATACGAAAACCCCATCGAGCACGCCTGCGGGCTTAACGAGGGACAGGTCTTTATATGCAATGGCTGGCAGAGACCCGAGGGATTCTGCGAAAGCGCTTGGGACAGCGTGTCGCCCTTCGTTATGACGCTCGCGCACGGCGGCGGCGATTTTTATGACGGCTGGATGAAAAACAAATACAGCGCCATGATATCCTGCAACGACGGCTTTCGCCCGGTGAGCTTCCTTATCGAGGCTATGGATGAGGACGCCGAATAATTTTCTCAAAAAAGCCTTGACTCTCCCCTTAGGGGACGGACTACGATAAGGGTACGCCTACATTATGAGCTATGCCGCCGCAAACGGCTACACTCCCTCGGGCACTCCCCGCGAGTGCTACATCGACGGCGTCTGGAACAAGGACAGCGTCGACGACTGGCTGACGGAAATACAGCTCCCCGTGGAGGGATAGACAGGAGGCCGCAAGATGGCTTTCGACTATAAAAAGGAATACAAAGAGTTTTATATGCCCAAAAGTACGCCCCAGATCGTGACCGTACCGCCGATGAATTACATCGCCGTGCGCGGCAGGGGCGACCCCAACGCCGAGGACGGCGATTACAAAAAGGCTATCGGACTGCTGTACGGCGTAGCATTTACTATTAAAATGAGCAAAAAAGGCGGCAGGGAGATCGAAGGATATTTTGACTATGTCGTGCCGCCGCTGGAGGGCTTCTGGCGGCAGGAGGGCGTCGATGGTTTTGACTGCAGCCGCAAGGAGGAGTTTCAATGGATCTCGGTTATACGCCTGCCGGATTTCGTCACGCGCGCGGACTTCGACTGGGCGGTCGCGGAGGCGGCTCGGAAAAAGAAAACGGACTTCTCCGCCGCAGAGTTTCTCCCCGTGGACGAGGGGCTGTGCGTGCAGATAATGCACATCGGCGCGTTTGACGACGAGCCGGCCTCCATCGAGAAAATGGATGAATTCATCGCGCGGCAGGGATTTGAGAACGACCTGTCCGAGGCAAGACAGCACCACGAGATATATCTCTCCGACGCTCGCAGGGTCGAACCGGCGAAGCTGAAAACCGTTATACGCCACCCAATAAAGCCCGCCCGGCGGTTACCGCAGAGCGATTCGCGTTGAGGATGGCGCTTGTAGTTCTTGCGGCGGACCGGCTATATCGTGCGGCGGCAGTCGACACGTTACCATTGTCTGAATGACAGAATCGTTTTAAACTATGCACCCGTAGGGGCGAGCATCGCTCGTCCGCTCCTCGCCGGAGGGGCAATTCGATGCCGCGCTTTAAATAGTCGTTTTTGCAGTATCCCGACCGGTGATACTGGCAAACATTTTTACTGCACCCGCGTTCCGAATAACATTGCGCATATCCGGAGTGTGCTCGCCCTCTACAATGCTGTGGCAGCACGGCCGAAAACCTGCCGCATACAGCCTCGCAGAGTTTGCGCCGCGGGCAGCGAATGCGCTGCCGCGAGCCGCAAAATTCTCGACGGCAAAGGCAATGCCTTTGCCGCCTACATGAAAAAGCACCGGCTTGCAAGCCGGTGCTTTTCGCTCTATTTTACAGCAGCTCGATGACTGCCATCTCCGCTGCGTCGCCGCGGCGGGGTCCGATACGGGTGATGCGGGTGTAACCGCCGTTGCGGTCTGCATACTTAACGGACAGCTCATCAAAGGTCTTCTTGGCTACATCTTCACGGGTGATGAAGCTCAGAGCCTGACGGTATGCCGCCAGATCCTTCTTCTTGCCAAGGCTTATCATCTTCTCGGCCAGAGGAGCGATCTCCTTTGCGCGTGTGACGGTGGTCTCCATGCGGCCCTTGTCCAGCAGATCAGTTACCTGCTGACGGAGCATGGCCATGCGCTGATCGGTCGTCTTGCCGAGTTTTCTTGTTCCGGGCATTTCGGTATTTCCTCCTTGTTAGAGTTAGGCGTTGTCCTCGTCCGCGAGAGACAGTCCCATGGCGGCGAGCTTGTGCTCGACCTCCTCCAGAGACTTGCGGCCAAGGTTGCGGACCTTGATCATCTCATCCTGAGTTTTTGAGATCAGGTCTTCAACGGTGTTGATATTTGCACGCTTGAGGCAGTTGAAGCTTCTTACGGACAGGTCGAGCTCCTCGATCGTCATTTCAAGGACCTTATCGCGCTGGGTCTCGGTCTTCTCAACCACGGTGGGGTGGTTGCCGACAGTGTCGGAAAGATCGGTGAACAGCGTGAAGTGGTCACAGAGGATCTTTGCGCCGAGGGACACTGCGTCACGCGCGGTGATCGTCTTGTCCGTCCACACCTCGATGGTCAGCTTGTCAAAGTCTGTCTGGTTGCCCACACGGGTATTCTCGACAGAGTAGTTGACCTTAATAACGGGTGTGTAGATAGAATCAACGGGGATGGTCCCGATCGCAGTCTGGGGGTTCTTGTTCTTGTCCGCGGATACATAGCCTCTGCCGTGATCGAAGGTGAGCTCCATGGAGAGCGCGCCGTCGGGCCCGAGGGTGGCTATGGGCTGCTCAGGATTGAGTATCTCGACCTCGGCATCCGCCTTTATGTCGCCGGCGGTGACGACGCCTTCGCCGACGGCTTCGATGCTGACGGTCTTCGCCTCATCGCTGTGGAGACGGGCGATGATGCTCTTGACATTGAGAACGATCTCCGTCACGTCTTCCTTAACGCCGGGGATGGTCGAAAACTCATGCTGAACGCCCGCGATCTTGATCGCGGTGACAGCGGTTCCGGGGAGCGAGGACAATAAAACCCTGCGCAGAGAGTTACCAAGTGTCGTACCGTAGCCGCGCTCCAGGGGCTCGATAATGTACTTGCCATAGGAGCTGTCAGTCGGAGTTTCTATGCACTCTATACGCGGCTTTTCTATTTCGATCATATTAAATATAACCCTCCTTATTAAGTTCGGCGCGAAGCTGCGCGCCCTGAGATTTGTCAGCTTACCAATTTGAGGGTATCTGTTTTACTTGGAGTACAGCTCGACGATGAGTCGCTCCTCGACGGGGAGGTCGATATCGTCGCGTGCGGGAACTGCGACGACCTTTGCGATCATATTGTTTGCATCGTACTCAAGCCACTTGGGTACGGGACGGGAGCCGTTAGCCTCAATGTTAGCCTTGATCTTGTCAAGACCGCGGCTGCTCTCTTTGAGGGTAATGACCATGCCGGGTTTTACCTGATAGCTGGGGATATTGACCTTGCGGCCGTTAACGGTGAAGTGACCGTGGCTGACCATCTGGCGTGCCTCCGCGCGGCTCATTGCGAAGCCCAGGCGGTACACTACGTTGTCCAGACGGCACTCAAGGATGCTCAGGAGGTTTTCGCCGGTTTTGCCTTGGCGGCGCTCTGCCATTTCATAGTAGCTGCGGAACTGGCTCTCAAGAACGCCGTAGTATCTCTTTGCCTTCTGCTTCTCGCGGAGCTGGAGGCCGTACTCGGAGCTCTTGCTGCGGCCCTGGCCGTGCTGGCCGGGGGCGTAGGATCTGTTCTCTAATGCGCACTTGGTATAGCAGCGGTCGCCCTTCAGGAAGAGCTTCTGGCCTTCTCTGCGGCACATACGGCATACTGCTTCAGTATATCTTGCCATTTGTCTTTCCCTCCTTCAATTAGACACGACGA
>OLSB01000812.1_pt1 | contig 34917 bp, 30 predicted proteins | sample 1672071 | NCBI WGS metagenome assembly OLSB01 (sample SAMEA3136642, study PRJEB25190) | human gut metagenome | biome: human gut; feature: human-associated habitat; material: faeces | place: Austria | collected 2013 | reverse complement strand
GAAAATTCCAGTGTACTTTGGCGTACACGAATTTTCAAGTTCCGCCGAAAAAGCAGAATATCGCAAAATTATGACGTTTTACTTGCTGACAAGACGACCGATATCGTAAAGCTTCGTATCAAACTTCTTCTTCATTTTGAGCGCTTCAACAACGTCGACGTCGATAACTTCGTTGCCTTTCACGCCGAGAACCCTTGCGTTTTTGTCTTCAAGAGCAAGGTCTACGGCGCGGACTGCAAGACGGGAAGCAAGCACACGGTCAGCCATTGTGGGCGTACCGCCGCGTTGCAGGTAACTCAGAACAACCTGATTGGTCGTGCGACCGGTTGCTTCGGCGACTTTTTTGATAAGTTCGTCCTTGACTTCCTTTTTGCCTTCCGCAAGGACGATGATTGTCGATGATTTGTCGTGTTTATCGATGCCTTCTTTGGCGCTTCTTGCGATTTCGTCGATGTCAACGGGTGCTTCGGGGACGATGACGTATTCCGCGCCGCCCGCGATTGCAGAATAAAGAGCGATGTCGCCGCAGTTTCTGCCCATTACTTCAAGCACCATGATACGACCGTGCGAAGCCGCCGTGTCGCGAAGTTTCATAATCGCGTCGATGACGGTGTTGCAAGCGGTGTCGAAGCCGATCGTGTAGTCGGTGTAAGCAAGGTCGTTGTCTATCGTGCCGGGGATACCGATGCAGTGTACGTCGGTGTAACGTTCGATATCGCACATACCGCGGAACGAGCCGTCGCCGCCGATGACGATAAGGTTGTTTATTCCCCTGTCGGTAAGGTTTTTGATGCCTTTTTTAAGGACTTCGGGGTCTTTGAATTCATCCGAGCGACCGGTGCGAAGCATTGTGCCGCCCTTCTGAATGATATTCGAAACGCTTTTATAGTCAAGCTCGTAAATATCGTTTTCGATAAGACCGATATAGCCGTGTCTTACGCCATAGACTTTCACGCCTTTGCCAAGCGCATAACGAACAGCCGCTCTGATTGCGGCGTTCATGCCCATGCTGTCGCCGCCACTCGTAAGAATGGCGATTTTGTCGATGTTTTTTGCCATTGTTATTTCTCCGTAAAAATGTTATTTCTTATTGCTTCGGACAGCGCCGTGTTTCGTCAGTATTTCGGCGTCGCCCCTTATTTTGATTGCAGACGTTTTTGTCGTAAACTGCGCCACGAGAACTTCGCCCGCGTCAAGCATTTCAGTGTGGTGCGAGCGCGTTTCGCCGCCCCTTGTGAGCCCGATGACCTGAACGCCTTCGGACAATGCTTTCACGACGATGTAATCTTCTGTCGCGACGTCTTCGTATTCCTTATAATCCGTCATAATAAATGTTCTCCAAACATACTACACTATGGTAAAATATACAATATGTTTTGTCAACCGCTTTTCCCAAAGCTTTGCCAAAACCTTACATTCGTCAATTTTTGTTTATTCGGTAACTTCGACGTTCGCGCGCCCCAAAACGGTTTTAAGGTCGGCAAGCAATGCGTCGCCGATTTCCGCCTTTTCGGGCGTTTCGGCAGTGCCCCAGTCGAAAACGAAGAAAACCCTGCTGCGTCCTTTGTTAGACGATATGATGTTTCTTGCCTCTTTGACAAGCGACATTATCTCGTTTTTCGCGCCGTGTACGGTGAGCCTCAACGTTTTCCCTTCGTAAGTCGCGACGGGTTTGACCTCGACGACTTCCTGTTTTTCAAGCGGATGCACCGCAAACACGTTGATTTTCGGCATTTCGTCGTCGCGCACGACAAGCGTGCCTTCCATTACGACGATTGCGTTTTCTTTCAGCATATCGCGGTATTGTTCAAACGAGCGGCTGTACAAAACGTATTGAATTTGTCCGTACAAGTCTTCCACGACGCCGACGCCCATGCTGTCGCCACGCTTTGTAAACTTCCTTTCGACGCTGTTTATAATGCCTCCGAGCTTTATACGTTTCCCGTCAAAGCTTTTGTCATACGCCGCTTTCTGGTATCCCTGATCGTCGTCATCGTCGCTTGCTTCGTCCGCTTCGACGACAAGCATCGACGTGTTGAAACCGAACTTTGAAAGTTCCTGCCTGTACGAGTTTAAGGGGTGTCCCGTGACGTACATTCCAAGGACTTCCTTTTCCAGCATAAGTTTGTTGATTTCGGTATATTCGGGGATATCGGGATACTTAAATTTCACAAAGTCGTCGTCGATAAGCGTGTCGAACAAAGACATTTGTCCGCCTTCCGAGTTTTTCTTGTCGCGGGCGATGGTATCCATAATCTGTTCGTAACTTGCCATAAGCGTCGCGCGGGTTTTCCCAAAGCAATCGAACACACCGCCTTTGATCATACTTTCAATCATACGCTTGTTGATGTTTACGCCGCTTACGCGGTTTAACAGGTCTTCAAGGTCAGTAAAGTCCCCGTTTGCGTTTCTTTCGGCAATAATCGCGTCAACCGCCGCCTCGCCCACGTTCTTGATTGCCATAAGCCCGAAGCGCAGATTTTCACCCTCGATACTGAACTTTGTTTTGGACTTATTGATGTCGGGTTGCAGGACTTTTATGTTAATTGTGTTAAGGTAATTTACGTAGTTTTTGACCTCGTCCGCGTTCGTGATACGGTTGTTCAGAACGGCGGCAAGGAAGCACAGCGGATAATATCTTTTCAGCCACGCCGTCTGATAAGTAATGACCGAATACGCCGTTGCGTGCGACTTGTTGAATGCGTACGCGGCAAACTTCGTGATTTGTTCAAAAAGTTCCGACGCGATCTCTTTCGGCATACCGCGCGCCACCGCGCCTTCGATAATAACGTTGCCTTCTTCGTCCTTTTTGCCGTTGATGAAAATGTCTTTGTTCGCCGCCATTTTCGCGGCGTCCTTTTTGCCCATTGCACGGCGAAGTTCGTCGGCTTTTCCGAACGAGTAGCCCGCAACTTCCCTTGCGATGTTCATGACCTGCTCCTGATACACGATACAGCCGTACGTAACTTTCAGGGAGTTTTCAAGCATCGGGTGCAGATAATGAATGTGTTCGGGATGGAATTTGCAATCGATATAGTTCGGGATAAACTGCATCGGACCCGGTCGATAAAGCGCCACGCCTGCGATAATTTCTTCCAGACAGTTGGGTTGAAGTTGCATCATGAACTTTTTCATACCTTCCTGTTCAAGCTGGAAAACCGCTTTCGTTTCGCCGTCGGAGATGAGTTTATAAACGTTCGGATCGTCAAAAGAAAGCTTGCCGAGATCCGGCCGTTCCCCAGTGGTTTCTTCCACAAAATCAAGCGCGGCTTCGATATCGGTAAGGGTGTTGAGCCCCAGAAAGTCCATTTTCAGAAGCCCCATCGCCTCGACCTGCTTTTTGTCGAACTGAGTCGTGATATATTCGCCGCTCCTTTGCAAAGGTACGAAATCCCACACGGGGCGCGGACAAATCAGAACGCCCGCCGCGTGCATACCCGTTTGTCTGGGCATATTTTCAAGGCGCAACGACATATCTATTATCGTTTTTGCGGTGACGTCTTCTTCGTAATATTTGATGAAATCGGGCGAAAGCATTTTCGCCTTTTCTTCGTCGTCCTTGTACGGGCCGCGACCGAGAGCCTGCGACAGCGAAATATGTACGACGTCGTTTATCGCCTTTGCCCATTTGTCGGCGTCGGCGTAAGGAATGCTGTAAACGCGCGCGACGTCCTTAATAACCGCACGTGCGGACAACGTGCCGTAAGTTATAATCTGCGCGACGTGGTCTTTGCCGTACTTTTCCTGAACGTACTGGATCGTGCGCTCCCTGTTGACCGTGCAGAAGTCGATATCGAAGTCGGGCATCGACACCCTTTCCGGGTTTAAGAACCTTTCAAAGAACAGGTCGTATTTCAAAGGATCGACGTTTGTGATGCCGATTGCGTACGCGACGATACTTCCGACGCCGCTTCCGCGCCCGGGGCCGACGGGAATACCGTGAGTTTTGCTGTAATTCACAAAATCCCAGACGATAAGGTAATATCCCGCAAAGCCCATCTTGATGATGACTCCAAGCTCGTATTCCAGCCTTTCCCTGACCTCGTCCGTGACGACTTTATATCGTTTCGTAATGCCTTCTTCCGCAAGGTCGCGAAGATATGCCGCTTCCCTTTGGTTGTTTTCCTTGGGAAGATAATCGTATTTGGCGGGGGTTGCGAACTCAGGGATTTCGTAATGCCCGGCAGGCGCCGCCGTTGCCGGAACGAATTCGATTTTATTCGCGATTTCGACGGTGTTGTCAAGCGCTTCCTCGATCCACGAAAACTTGTCGTGCATTTCGTCGTACGATTTAAGGTAAAACTCCTCGGGTTCAAGCCTTATGCGGTCGGAGTCGGTCAGCTGCTTTTTCATACTGATGCACATCAGCACGTCCTGCATGTCGGCGTCGTTCTTTTCAATGTAGTGGACGTCGTTTGTCGCGACGACTTTCACGCCGATTTCCCTTGCAAGCCTTACGAGTTCGGGCAACGCTTTCTTTTCTTCCGCAATGCCGTGGTCCTGAAGTTCGATATAATAATCGTCGCCGAAGATTTCTTTGAATTCCAGCGCCGACCTTTTCGCGCATTCGTAATTGTCCTCGATAATCAGACGGGGCACTTCGCCCTGCACGCAGGCGGACAAACAAATTATTCCTTCGGAATACTGCCTTAAAACGTTCATGTCGATACGCGGACGATAATAAAAACCGTCCTTGAACGATATCGACGAAAGTTTCATAAGATTGTCGTATCCCGTTTTGTTTTTCGCAATCAAAATAAGGTGATGGCGTTTTTCGGTCGGATCGCAGTTTTTAATATCCCTGACCGTGTAAAACTCGCTGCCGATAATGGGCTTTATGCCCGCTTTTTTCATCGCCTCGATGAAGGAATAAACGCCGTACATATTGCCGTGATCGGTAATCGCGCAGGCTGTCATTCCTTTTGCTTTCAACGCTTCGGCAAGGGGGGATTTTTTCCCTTCACCCGAGATTCTCGCCGCGCCGTCAAGCAGGCTGTATTCTGTATGCAAATGAAGATGGACGAATTCTTTACTCATTTTCGTTCTCCGCGTCGTTTGCGGCAGAAAGTTCTTCCGCAATCGAGATTATTTTTCTGAATCTGTGGTTGATGCAACTTTTGCTCACGCCGAGTTTTTCGGCAAAAAAATCAAGCGTTGCCTCGGGGTATTCTTTTCGCAGCGCGATAAGAGATCGCAACTCTTCGCTGAGCCTTTTCACTCCGAAATTCTTTTCGATATTTTCAATCGCAATAAGCTGTTTCGTGCTGGCGATTGCCGTCTTGTCCATATTCGCGACGGAGCAGTTGCTCTTTCTGTTGACGTTGTTGTTGACAAGCCTTTCAATCATTACGTCCTGCATATAAAGCACCGTTTCGGACGCGCCGAGCAGCGCAAAGAAGTTTGAAATGACTTCGCTTTCCTTGACGTACACGATAAACTTATTGCCTCGTTCCACCGTTTTTGCGACAATATCGAAACTTAACAACAGTTTTTTGACTGATAAAGCATATGTTTCGTCCGCAAGCGCAAATTCAAGATAATACCCGCTTCCCGACGACTCGATATCCGCGTCTTCGCCGATAAGTTTTTCGGGCACGTTTGCGGAACCCGTCGCCACGAACAACGATTTCAGATACGTCTTTGCACAGCACTCGTTCATCACGACCTTGTTGTCGATACCTTCGACAAAGTCATAGCCGTCTTTCGTTTTTCTGATAATGCCGGCGTCGTACAACATATCGTGCGTGATTGCGGGCGGCACTTTCATAACGTACAGTTTGCCCTTTTGAAGCCCCGTGTTCACGTTCGTAACGTCAACGTCGATTTCCGCGTTGTACGTCGTTTTGACGGCGATTGCCGTCGATTTTATATATTCGTAGTCCTGCGACTCGAAAACGAGCTCGGTTTTGTTTTTCAGTATTCTTAAACTGCCGATTGCTTTTATCGCGGCAGATAGCCATGCCGTCGCGCAACATTTGTTTTCAAACTCCGTCGTCAGTAATTCGTTTTTTGCGTATCTGTTAAAGTTCAGTTTTTCCATGTTTTTTCTTCCAGTCGGCAAGCCTTGTGAACTCGGGCTTTTTGTCAAGGTTTACGATGCGGGTATTTGGCACGTCGTATTTTTTTATAATTTCTTCCGCCCTGTTAAAATTACCGATTGCGCTTAACTTGTGAGCGTCGCTGTTCACGATAAAATTGCAGTCGGTATCAAGCATTTCGGGCAACAGCCTTTCGACAAGCGGCAGATGTTTCATATTGATTTCGATAAGAGTGCCACACCTTGCCGCGGTTTTGCACACTTCCTTTACGTCGACGATCGCGTGATTGCCGACGTGCGACAAAATATCGACGGGATTGTTTTCGATTGCCGCGATAAACGCGTCGGTCGCCGCCGCTTTTTTCTTTGCGGTCGTGCCGAAAACGTCGGTGATGAACCCGTTGAAAAGGACGTATGAAAAATAATCCTTGACCGACGTGCTTCTGATGAACCGATGAAACCCCGCGACAAGAATATCCATATTCATAAGGTGCTTGTCCGTCACGTCAAGATTGCCCTTCGTGTCGACGATATCTGCCTCCACGCCAAGCAACAAATTGACGTTTTCAATGTTTTCCCTTACCTTTTTTACGTCGATTATTTCTTTTTCAAACTTCTTTTCCGTCAGCGACAGCGTTACGTTTGCAAACCCGTGGTCGGTGACCGCAAGTTCTTTCAGCCCGATTTTCCCGGCGTAAAGCGCGGCGTCGGATATTTTCGCCCGTCCGTCGCTGTAAACCGAATGTGTGTGATAGTCGCCGTAAAATTTCATATGTTTCCTATTATTTCGATTTCTCTTTCAAGACTTATGCCAAACGCGCATCTTACCTTGTCCGAAATCGCGTCCGACAGTATTTTGTAGTCGCGGCTTGTCGCTCCGCCCGAATTTATTATAAACCCGGCGTGTTTTTCGGACACCTTCGCGCCGCCTTCCGAAAACCCTTTAAGGTTAAGTGCGTCGATATAATACGCCGCGCTCACAAGGTCGTGTTTTTTGAAAGTGCTTCCAAGCGACGGACTGTCGGGTTGCGCCGCCCGCCGTATTGTTTCGCAATCTTTCGCGCGCGCCGCGATAAGATTTTTGTCTTTCCTTTTCAACCTTAGTGTTGCCGACAGAACGACGTAGCCTTTCTTTTTCACTACGCTGTCCCGATACGAAAACCACAGGTCGGATTTTTGGATTTTTTGCACGATTCCGCCGTGTAAAACGGTTATTTCAGTGACATAATCCCCGATTTCCGCGCCGAACGCCCCTGCGTTCATCATTAACGCGCCGCCGAGCGTCCCCGGGATTCCCGACAGTTCTTCAAGCCCCGAAAGTCCGTTTCTTTCCGCCGCGCGAAACAGACTTTTCATCGTTTCGCCGCAACGCCCGACAATTTCTGCGCCTCGGACTTCGATGCCCTTCACGCGTTTAAGACACATCACGTTTCCGACGCCGTCGTCGGATATCAGCGTGTTCGTGCCGTTGCCGAGAATAAAAAACTTCTCGTTCTTTTCAGTCAGATATTCAACCGCCCTTACGACTTCGTTTTCGTTTTCGGGCAGATACAGTTTTTTGATTTTTCCGCCGCTTAAAAATGACGAATATTTCTTCCCGTCGGCGTTTTCGATAACCTTGATCCCGTCCATTTTACCATTTTATGAAAACGGACGAAAAAGGTTAATCCCTGTGCATTCTTTCGATAAGTTCTTCGTTGGCGTCGTAGCCCATTTGCTTCAAGCGGAAATTCTTTGCCGCGACTTCGACGATAATCGCAAGGTTTCTGCCCATAATGACAGGGACGATAAGTTTCGGAATTTCGACGCCCAAAACGTTATAAGTACGCATCGGCGCGTCGCTTCTTTCGTAATCATGCGATTTTTCGTATTCGACAAGTTCGATAACAAGGTCGACGTTGGTTTTTCTTAAAATGCCCGCAACGCCGTACATATTCCTGACGTTGATAAATCCGACGCCGCGAAGCTCGATAAAGTCCTGAATCTTGTCGGGCGAGGAACCTTGTATCGTGTCCTTTATGACTTTCAGTTCGACAGCGTCGTCCGCGACGAGCATATGTCCCCTGTGAATGAGTTCGAGCGCGGTTTCGCTTTTACCGACGCCGCTGATGCCCGTAAGCAGCACCCCGATGCCGTCGATGTCCAAGAGCGTTCCGTGTATTCTGGTTTTCGGCGCAAGAAAATCGTTCAGGAAATTGATGATATCGTTGACGACTTCCGACGTTATCGCGTTCGATTGCAAAACCGGCGTGTCGTACTCTTTCGCAAGGTCAAGCATATCCTTGCACGGTTCGAGCCCCCTTGAAATTATGATGCACGGGACTTCCGTTTTGAACAGTTTTTTCAGCGCTGCACGGCGGTTTTCGTCGGTCATCTGATAAAGATAGTACATTTCGGCGTTGCCGAGCACCTGCACGCGGCTTCTTGCGAAATAGTCGTCAAAGCCCGAAAGAATAAGCCCCGGCCGGTTGACGCTCACCGTTTGCAACGTGATTTGCCGCGCGGTATTCATATAAATGATTTTCAGTTTCAGAAGGTTTGCGAAATCGCGAAGAGCGATAATTTCGCCGCTTGTTTCTTCGATTCCGGTATTGACTTTGATTTTCATAATTATCTCCTAAAAGCAAAACTTCCTTATGGTTTTCGCGACGCCGTCGTCTTCGCAGTTTTCCGCGATATAATCAGCCGCGTTTTTCAGCGTGTCAACGGCGTTTCCGACCGCAACGCCCATCCCCGCGACTTCGATCATTTGCAAATCGTTAAGGTTGTCGCCGAAAGTCATCGTGTCTGAAAGGCTTATGCCGTATTTGTTTGCAAGAAACTCGACCGCTTTCCCTTTGGACGCGTGCGCGTCAACCGCTTCGACGTTGTACGGCTTACTGCTGTTGATCAAAAGCCTGTCGCCGAATTCCTTGATCGCGGCGTTTCTGACCTGCTCCGTTATCGACGAATCCATGCTGCAATACACCTTGTTCACGGGCGCGTCCGTCGTTTTGAAAAACGCTTTGAAATCCCCGACAACGTTAAGCGGCACCCCGCAAACCCGCGCGTAATCCACGCTGTACGGATTTTCCTTTTCGACGCAAAGATTGTCCCCGACGTACACTTGCGGAAACACGTTTTGTTTTTTCATAAATTCCACGTAATCGACGGCAAGGTCTTTGTCGATATAGTTGACGAGCAGGGTTTCTTCGGTGTCGATATTTTTGATTAAAGAGCCCTGATAACTGATGATTTCGCCGTGCAGACCGAATGCCCGCGCGATTTTTACGATACTTCTGAACATTCTTCCCGTGCAAATCGCGAACCTACCGCCGCGGGCGATATATTCGCGTATCGTGTCTTTCGTGAAATCGCTTATCACGCCGCTTTTCGGAAGCAACGTGTCGTCGTAGTCGCAAGCGATAAACTTATATTTCATAAGCGTTACCTCAAATTAAGTAAATACTATTATATATTATCCTTACGATTTCAACAACGATTTTTAGGCTTAAAAATTATTTTTGATTTTTGCCGTCGAAGAATGCGCGGATTTTTTCCGCGTCGCCTCTCGAAATGCCCTTGACGGACGCAAGCGTATCGACGGAAGCAGCTTTGATTCTGTCAATGGTTTTGAAATGATTGTATAAAATATCCGTTTTTTTGTCGCCGATACCTTCGATGTCTTTCAGGCTCGACACCTTTAAGCGGTTTGTGTGCAGGCGAGTGGCGTAATCCACCGCAAAACGATGCGCCTCGTCACGGAGTCTCATCAAAAGCGCAAGAGCGGGCGAACGGCGCGACAAATAAAGCCCTTCCGACTTATCGGGAAAATATATTATTTCGTCGCTTTCGGCAAGGGAAATCATATTGACGTAAACCCCCGCTTCCCGCATTGCGTCCTGCGCGCGTGAAAGTTGACCTTTTCCGCCGTCAATGACAATAAGATCCGGGTGCGCATTGAAACTTTCGTCCTCGGAATTTCCGATTTTCGAAAGGCGGCGAAGCAACGTTTCGTGCATGCTTTCAAAGTCGTTGTTCTGCTGGACTTTTACCTTGAAACGGCGATACGCGCTTTTTTTCGGCTCCCCGTTCTGAAACACCGTCATGCTCGCCACGACGTCCGTCCCGCTGAAATGCGAAATGTCAAAACACTCCATACGAGCGGGCGGCGACGGAAGACGTAAAATCTCTTGCAGTTTCTGCACCGCGCCTTCGGTAAGGTTATATTTTTTCAGTTGTTTTACGACAAAGGTGTCAAGGTAATTTTTCGCATTGTTTTCCGCCATTTCGACAAGTTGTTTTCTTATGCCGCGCTGCGGAACGATGATATTAAGTTTTTTGTCGAATTTATCGGATAACACGCTTAACAATGCGTTTTCCGACGGTAAAGTCGTGTTTACGACGATTTCGTCGGGTGCGTCCGGCATATTGTCATAGTATTGCAGGACAAATTGTTCCAGAAGATTCCTGTTAAGTTCAAGTTCGTCTTTGGCTTTGTTTTCCGCATTTTCGACAGGTTTTACTAAGCCCGAATTTATGCTTTCGACGGGATAATTGTCGCCGCCGACAAGCTTTCCGCCGCGCACCATAAGCACCGATACGGCGGTATATACACCATTGTCCAAAACCGAAAACACGTCCATATTGTAGTCTTTCGGAAGTGCGGCGATTTGCTGACGGATAAGTTTATCGAGCGTGTGCAGGCGGTTTTTGAAATACAGTGCGCTTTCAAAATCTTCCCTTGCCGACGCGTCGTACATTTTCTTTTCAATGACTTTTTTTATCTCTTCGTCGTTTCCCTTTAAGAACAATATTACGTCGGAAATTACCTTGCCGTATTCCTCGCGGGTAACGTTTCCTGAACACGGCGCAAGACACCGCCCGATATGACTCATCAGACACGGTCTGTGCGACGAAGGAAGGTGCGACAAGTCCTTATTGCAACTTCTGACGGGGAATGCGCTGCCGATAAGTTCCAGAATATCTTTCGTGTTCACGCCGACCATATAAGGTCCGAAGTATTTGCTGCCGTCGTCGACAAGTTTCCTTACGACCTGCACCGACGGAAATTTTTCTTTGACGTTAATCTTGATGAAAGGATATTGTTTGTCGTCTTTCAACAAAATATTGTACTTCGGCGCGTACTTTTTGATAAGGTTGTTTTCCAGAACGAGCGCTTCTTCTTCGGTCGCGCACATAATGTAACGAAAATCGACGATGTTTTCGACAAGTTTCATCGTTTTTTCGGTTTTTACGGACGAATGGAAATACTGACTTACCCTGTTTTTAAGGTTGACCGCTTTCCCGACGTAAATGACCGTGCCGGAAGCGTCCGACATAATATATACGCCGGGGCTTTGCGGAAGGTCTTTCAGTTTTTGTCTGATTACGTCGTTCATGGTCGGATTTTTGAAAAATAATATTAAATGAAACCGCCGTCAACGGTAATTGCCTGCCCCGTGATAAAGGACGATTTGTCGGACAACAAAAACGACACTACGTCCGCAACGTCTTTGGGCGTGCCGATTCTGCCTATCGCCGTTTCGTCGATAAGAGTCTGCATTTCGCATGCAGTAAAGTTTTCTTTTCTCATCATATCGGTGTCAATGCAGCCGGGACACACCGCGTTCACCCTGATTCCCGACAACCCGAGTTCCTTTGCCATCGCCTCGGAAAACGCAATAACGCCCGCTTTCGACGCGGAATAAACCGCCTCGCACGACGCGCCCGTTTTTCCCCATATCGACGACACGCTCACGATGACGCCGCTTTTTCTTTTCACCATATCGGGGATTACTTCTTTCACGGTATAAATAACGCCTTTCAGATTTGTGTCAATAACACTGTCACATTGACATAAATCCATATCTTCGAGCAGCCCCGTCACGCTTATTCCCGCATTGCACACAAGGTGCGTTATGCTTCCGAATTTGTTTCTGACCGCGCTTACCATACTTGCGACCTCGTCGTACTTCGACACGTCGGCTTTCACAAGCATTACGGACGTATATTTTTCAAGCTCGTTTTTGAGCTCGACCGCCGCGCTTTCGCTTTTGTTGAAATTTATCGCGACGTTGTAGCCTTCTTTTGCAAGCGTCCTTGCGATTTCCGCGCCGATACCTTTTGACGCGCCCGTTATCAATACCGTTTTCATAATTGTTTCCTTGATTTTTATATTTTATATTATATAATAACGTACATAATTTATCAATTATATTTCGCTTTACTTTTTTACCGCTTTATTGTACAATACGCCCATATCGCATTGTTTTGAGGAAATATGAAAATACTCATCGTTTGTTCGTCAAATACCTGCCGCAGTCCTTATGCGGAATTTATATTCAAACGTCTGGTGTCGGAAAGCGACGTTCTGAAAAAGAATATCGAAAGCGTCACGTCGTCGGCGGTTTTCAATCAGTCGCGCGCGATGCACCCGAAAACTTACGCGCTCCTTCTGGAAGAAGGCTTCACAAAGGAGGAACTCGACGCGTTCAAGCCCGACTTCGTTCTTAAAGACAGGAAAAAGTTTGACGAAGCCGACGTCATTATCGGCATGGGTTATCTTCAATGGTTTTTGCTTCCTTTTAAGTACAAGAAAAAATACGTCAATCTTTCAAAAGCCGCCATCGGAAAAAACATAAACATTCCCGATCCGTTTTACAGAAAGTCGATGGAATTTTACAAAAATACGATGGACGTCATCAAGACTTATCTCATCGTTTATGCCGAAAAACTTGAAAAAGAATTTTCAAAAAAAGATTAAGCGCGCCTTTTAAGCATTTTCACAATCACGATTATCAATACGGCAGCAACCGCCGAAAACGCAACCGCACTCGTAACGCCGCCCGACACCGCTCGGACGGTTTTTTCACTTGTTTTGACGGTCACGTTATATCCCGCAATCGTTTTGCCGCCGACGCTGCAAATTATCGTGTATTCGCCTTTTGTTTCGGGCGTAAAGGAAATTTCCGTGCCGATTTTCGTATCGACGCGTCGCTCGTTTTCATCGTAAATATCCCACACGATTACAAGTTCGGGATCGAGCATATACGCGTTGTCAAGTTTATAAACGACAGTGCTTTCGGCGCGCACGACGGCATCGCCGACAACCGAAAGTTGCGCGTCTTCAACCGTTTGAACGTAGTTGACCTTGACGGTGATTATCTCGGACGTATCGTTGATATACGCGCTGTTCGCGGCGTAAATAAAATACGTTCCGGGCTCCGTCGGGGTAAAGTCGATCCTTGCGCCGTTTACGCTGTAAATAACTTCGCCGCCCGAAAGTGTTCCGTTTTTGCCGGCTTTCACGACGTACATTTTTATGCTCTTGTACGCGACGTCGGTTTCTGGCGCAAAGCCTTCTTCGTCAAAGTATCTGAGCTTTGCAAAAGCGACGACTTTTTTCGGCGACGAAATGTTCTGGTTAAGCGCGTCAAGGCTTTCGTCTTCGGTAAAGACTTTGATTTCTTTAATATGCTTAAATTCAACAAAGGCACTTAAATTAAGTTTTCTTGCGGTATAAACACCGTTTCCGTACGATACTGTGCCTGTCGCAACGGCAGGAGTACTTGTCATCACGTCGTAAACGGTTGCCGATTTCCTGTTAAATCCTATTTCCAGCACCGCCGCCGCAAAGGATACGAAAGGCGTTGCCATGCTCGTGCCGTCTTTTGTGCAGTACGGCTCGGTTTCGTCCGTCTTTGCCGCGCTTATTATTTTTTGTCCCGGCGCAGCAATGTCGTACGCCGCGCCGTAGTTGGATTTCGGCGCTGGAATAAGACCTTCGCCGTAATTCATAACACCGATGACGTTTTCAAGGCACGCCGGGCTTCCAAGACTGTTTCCCGTGGACGATGAGTTATATCCTTTGTTTCCCGCCGCCGCGCAAACTATGACGCCTTCGCTCACCGCGCTTTGTATCATGACGTCAATCGCGCCGTTTTTGCCCCAAGATGAAGTGTCCGACGATCTTATCATGTTTGTCAGCGACATATTTATCACAATCGTCTTGTTTTGCGTAGCAAGATCTTTGACGTAACTTATTGCGTCCACGACTGCGACGGCTTCGAAACTTCCTTTGCTGTCGCCGGCTTTCACGGGCAAAATCTTAATGTAATCTTCAAGCCCGTATTTTTTGATTTCCTGCGCGACGATGCCCGCAACGTGCGTGCCGTGCCCGACAAGAGTGCCGTTATTGCAAGTGTCGTCGATGTAATCTCTGCCGTTTTTATGAGTGATCGCGTTATACCAAAGTCCTTCGTCGCACAATACGCCGTCGAACAACTCGTGCGAGGCGTTAATCCCCGTGTCGATCACCGCAACAAGGACGGGATTATTTTTGAAATCGGCTTTTTCCGCCGTGGAAAGCCCGTCTTTAATCTTATTTATCGCTTGAAGAGTATCGTTGAAATTATTATAATCTTCGCCGTCAAACCATTGATTTGAAACGGCGTCGGGAAGCACGGCGGCATACGCGACGTCGTTTGTGAAAAATCCGCACGAAAACGCGCCCGCAATCAGCGCAAGCAACACTATGAATATGGTAAGATTTTTCACGGCTTGTTTTTTCATATCAAATATTATAGCCCACTTTTCCTTAAAACACAATAAAAAACCGCCCCTATGGGCGGTTTAAGCGATTTTTTCGGTCAGGCGTTCAGAACTTTCCTTAAAAATTCTTTTGTCCTGTCGTTTTGCGGGTGCTCGAAAAAGTCTTTCGGGTTGTTCTCTTCGGTGATTTTTCCTTCGGACATAAACAAAATCCTTGTGCCGACTTCTTTCGCAAACCCCATTTCGTGCGTGACGATGACCATCGTCATACCTTCTTCCGCAAGTTCTTTGATAAGGTCCAGAACTTCGCCGACCATTTCGGGATCGAGCGCGGACGTCGGCTCGTCAAAAAGCATGACCTTGGGATTCATTGCAAGCGCCCTTGCGATGGCGATACGCTGCTTTTGTCCGCCTGACAAAGTCGAAGGATACGCGTCGGCCTTTTGTTCTAACCCGATTCTTTTCAGAAGTCGCATCGCGTTTTCTTCCGCATGCGCCTTGATTTCCTTCTTCGACGAGAATTCCGGCGCGACGACCTGTTTTTCTGCAATATGGTTTTTATGCGAAACGGCGCGTTCTTTCTTTTCGATTTTCGCGGTGAGTTTCAGTTTCTTTTTCGTCAGTTCGGGATCGTACGTCGCATAGGTTTTCCCCTGCCTTTCTTCCGACTTTTTGGTTTTTTCCCATTCGGCGGAAACGTCTTTCAGCACGGCTTTCAGTTCTTCCGACTGCTTTATGAGTTGTTCCTTTTCGGCGTCGATTTTAGCATTGATTTTATCGCCGTATTTTTTATAAAACTTATTATAAATCGGCACAAAAGCATTCTTTATCTTTTGTTTTCGCATATTTGAAATGCCGATTCTGACAGGTGCAAGCGTAATATTCTTTTTTACGGTATAGTTGTTGAAAAGGTTAAACTGCTGGAATACCATACCGATATTCTGACGTTGGACGTTTATGTTGACTTTAAGGTCGGCAAGGTCGTTGCCCATAAAAAGTATTCGCCCCGCCGTCGGATCTTCAAGAACGTTCAAGCACCTTAAAAACGTCGATTTTCCGCCGCCGGACGGCCCGACGATAACCACTTTTTCGCCTTCGTAAATCTTTGTCGAAATGTCGTCCAGAACAAGAAGATCGCCAAATTTTTTGGTAAGGTTTTCGACTTCCAGCATCGCTTTCTTTTCGTCGGCTTGCGCGTGGCATTCCGCCGCGATTAAACTTTCGTTTTCGTTATTTATCACTTTTCGCAAACCTCCTTTCAATCATCTTGATAATCACCGTCAGAATTCCGACAATGACAAGATAGAACAGCGCGAGTACGAGATACGGTATCATAAATTCGTACGACGACGAGCCGATAAGTTTGAACGCTTGCGTGAGATCAAACACGGCGATAAACCCGGCGACCGACGTGTCTTTGACAAGCGCGATAAGTTCGTTGCCGAGCGCGGGCAGGCTGTTTTTGAGCGCCTGCGGCAAAACGATTCTGAGCATCGTCGACGGATAAGAAAGCCCGAGCGCGCGCCCCGCTTCCCTTTGTCCCGCGTCGACGGACAAAATACCGCTGCGCATTATTTCCGAAACGTACGCGCCCGAATTTATTCCAAACGTAACGATTGCCACGACAAGTTTGTCGATATTGACGCCCGCAAGCGGGAAAATCACGTAATACAACAGCAAAAGTTGCACGACAATCGGTGTGCCCCTGAAAAACCCGACGTATATATCGCCGATTTTCGAAATCCACTTGAAAACTTTGCTTTGCTTCCCCGCGACCTTGACAATAGCAACGAAGGTACCTATACAGATACCTATCAGAAAGCCGAATACGGCAATGTACGCTGTGTTTTTGAAACCCAGCAGTACATTTTTGTATCCTTCGTTCTCAACGAACGACCTTATAAAGATTTGCCACTTTTTTTCAAACACGGTCTTATTTATTTACGTTTTTAAGAAGAGTTTGTGCAACCGCCTTATCGACGATGATAAACGAGATGTTGCCATCAAGCATCGATTGTACCGCAAGTGCGGGAGAATCGTATCCGTTGAAATCGAGGTTCTTAAAGCCGTCGAATCCGAGCGCTTCGTTACCTTTTGCGAATTGCTGACCTGTCGTGCCGGCTTGTCCGCCGCACTTTGCCGCCGCTCCCGACAGAGAAGCGAGTTTTTGAAGCATTGCGTCCTTATCGGTGCATGCGTCGAACGTGGTATTGTCCGCTTTGACAACGACGACTTGCGTGGTGTCGAAGTAAGGATTCGTAAAGTTTACCATTTCTGCACGGTCTGCGCTTATGGTAAGAGCCGCCATACCGATGTCGTATATATCCTTTGTCTGAACAGACGTTACGACCGCGTCGAAGTCCATATGTTCCACGACAAGGGTTTTGCCCATTTCGTCTGCGATAAGTTGTGCGATTTCGATGTCGATACCGGCGATTTTGTTGCCGTTGTAGTACTCAAACGGAGCAAAGTCGATATTCGTTGCGACGACAAGTTCGTTTGCGCTGTCGGTCGAGCTGGTTTTAATGCTGTTGCTGCCAAACGTCGCAAGCTGGTCTTCCGTGGCGTTAAGGTACTTGTCCATAATCGCCTGGATTTCCGTGGCTTTTGCGTCAAGAATGCCGTTTACGGTGTTAAGAAGTTCCGTATCTTCCTTTTTGACGATGAAAGCGTATTGTTCGCTTGAAAGGTCGACGTCGACCATTTTGATTTTTTCTGTTGCTCCGCCGCCTTTTTTGTCGCATGCGGTGAATGCGAACGCACAGGTGATAACCGTTGCGACGGTCAGTAATGCCGCGAGAATTTTTTTCATTTTTATACCTCAAAAAATTTATTTCGTTTTCGATGATGCAATCATAGCATAACTATTCGCGCTTGGCAAGCAATTTTGCATAAATATTCACAAAAAATTAAATATTTTTGCATTTCACTGTATATATGAATAAAATCCTGCATATTTTGCAAGATTTTATACATTTATTCGGTTTTATTGAATTTTACGAAAAGGATTTTTCAAAAACGACGTCGCCGTCAAGGGTTCTCACGACGAATCCGTCTTCGTCCAGAAGCATATAAGACGGCTTGCACCCGTTCTTCGGAAGGGACGCCGACGCCACGCATACGCACGTCGTTCCGTCGCGTTCCGTCAGTTCGTTCACGTGAAAATGCCCGTACACCAGAAGGTCGCAACCTATCGGTAACACGTCCTTATTGAAATAATGCCCGTGCGTGAAAGTCACCCTTTCCCCGCCGACGTTTACGTGCACCGCGGGCGAAAACGGAAACGTTGAAATCATTTCGTCGATTTCGGCGTCGCAGTTCCCCTTGATTGCAATGATTTTGTCCGACAAGGAATTGAAAAGTTCCGCAACCTTCATCGGGGCATGTTCTTCTGGCAAAGGGTTTCTGGGGCCGTGGTAGTACAAGTCGCCAAGGAGCACGAGTTTGTCCGCGCCCGACTTTTCAAATTCTTCCACGACCTTTTTCGCAAAGAAGTACGAGCCGTGTATATCCGTCGCGATAAAGTATTTCATATTATTCAAGCCCGTTGGGGTTCATTTTTTGCCAACGCCAGCTGTCTTCCGCCATGCGATGAAGATCGAACTTACATTCCCAGCCAAGTTCTTTTTTGGCTTTCGAGCAATCGGCGTAGCATTCCGCGATGTCGCCTGCGCGGCGGCCGTCGATCTGATACGCGATGGGGTGTCCGACAACTTTTGAAAACTCGTTAATCATTTCCAGCACGCTGTATCCGTGTCCGGTGCCGAGGTTGTAGATGACGAGCCCGGAATTTTCGTGCAGTTTTTTAAGCGCGGCGATGTGACCTTTCGCAAGGTCGACGACGTGGATATAATCCCTGACGCCCGTGCCGTCTTTCGTGGGATAATCGTTGCCGAAAACGTGGACTTTTTCAAGTTTTCCGACGGCAACCTGCGTGATATAAGGCACAAGGTTGTTGGGGATACCGTTGGGATCTTCGCCGATAAGCCCGCTTTCGTGCGCGCCGATGGGGTTGAAGTATCTTAAAAGCGCGATATTGAACGAGTTGTCGCTGTGATAAAAGTCTTTCAGGATCTGCTCGATCATAAGTTTCGTCTGTCCGTACGGATTGGTTGCGGACAGCGGAAAATCTTCAAAAATAGGCACCGACTTCGGGCAGCCGTAAACGGTCGCGGACGAAGAAAACACAAGGTTTTTCACGCCGCACTCGCGCATGCAGTCGATGAGAACGAGCGTGGAATTAAGGTTGTTGTCGTAATACGCAAGCGGGATTTTCACACTTTCGCCAACCGCTTTCAGCCCTGCGAAGTGGATTACGTCGGTGGGTTTTTCGTCCTTGAAGATTTTGAGTAATTTTGCTTTGTCGCGCACGTCCACGTTGTAAAACGCGGGACGTTTCCCCGTGATTTGTTCGATACGGTCGACAACGCCGATTTTCGAATTTGAAAGGTTATCGACAATTACGACGTCCTGATTATCGTTCAAAAGTTCGATAACGGTGTGGCTTCCGATATAACCGGTGCCGCCGGTGACCAAAACTTTGTTCATATATAACCTGCCTTTGGCGGATAATCCGCGAAATATTATTTTCGTATATAGTATATCACGAATTGAAAAAGTTGCAATAGGTAAAAAATAATCTGACAAAAAATTTACAACATAAATATATTTAATATATAAAATACGCAAATATACAAAAAAATAAGGCCCGTCTTCCGACGAGCCTTTTCGTTAAGCAAAAACCGAATCCAATAGTTTCCAATCGTCCGAGTTAATGTTATCGCTATATTTTTCCGTGCAAATGCAGAGTTCGTCGCTGTTTTTGTCAAAACGGACAAAACCGCCTTTCAAACCGTATTTTTCAAGATATGTTTTAAGCACTTCAAACTTTTTCGGCGAGAAAATATCAATATCTTCGCTGTCGCCGGCTTTGTCAAATCCTCCTTTTGTTTCTATTATCCACGTTTCGCCGTTCACGGATACGATATAGTCGGGATAAAACAGTTTTTGTCGATTGCCGTTGTCGAGATAAACGATAGATAAATATTCGTCGCCTTTGTCGCCGTTTTTATAAATCCAATCGACGGCAGAACATTTTTCGCAAAACTTTTCAAATTTTTTCTCGGCAGTCGAACGGGGTTCAGCGGACATCAAGTATCCCTGGTATACGTTTTTAACGCTTTCGGTTTGCACTTTACTTGCGCTGTCGTAGGTAAACTTACAAACACGCGGTAAAATAAAATCCTTTTTCGATACCGTATCGGGAGACATCGCCACCTGCAAAAGTTGTACCGCCATAGCCTCGCGGAAATTGCGGCGCAATAAATCGACGTTGTTTATGATAAACGCATACAATTCTCTCGTTGAAAGCGCAAGCAACTTGCCCGAATAGTCGAATTTATCTCCAAACAACTTGCCGATAATCGTCTGCATATACTTGTATTCCATGCCGATTTCACGCCCTATAACACCTATGCAGTGGTGACGATCGCGTCCGAGTTTATGAGTGTTTACGATTTCTTTTACGGTAATTTTATTAAAATTGTCCTTTTCGCTCAAATCGGAAAGAGTAGCAACGCTACCGGATTGCGTGTATGTATTTATAGAATTTGAGAAAACAAAACCCGCAGTTTCGAGCCTTGTTTTATTCTCCTTTTTGCTGCCAGTAAGCCCGAACGTATCTTTGAAGTAACTCGCGATAGAGAATAATGCTTTGCGCGGATCTCTTAAATCCGTAATCATAGTGCGCTGTTCTTTCGTAAGCGTAAACGACTTGTATTCGTTTTTCAGAAAAATATCTTTGCCGTCAAGTGCTCCTTTACTAAGTGCCTGTTTCACGCCCGCCGTGAACTTTTGGTCAAACGTATAAAGATAGCAACAATCCAAAACGTCGTTGTCATAATGTTTTGCTTCGGGCATACGGCGAATACGTCCTATCGTCTGAATTTCAAACGTTTCGTCCATATTTTCACGCAGTTTTACAAGTATTTGCGCACGAGGACAATCCCAGCCCGTAGCGACCGCTTGTTTTATAACGACGGCAATTTGTTTTCCGTCATTGTCTGATATATTCTCGATATTTTCGTGTCTGCCAGAAAGCCATATCGCAAGAGTATCGTTTTCGATATTGATGCCTTGGGTTGCAAAGTATTCTTCCACGCTGTCGCACAATGCGTCGCTGTTATTAGGAAGTTGAACGACTATAAGCGGATTTACGTCAATACCTTTATTCAAAAATATTGATTTTATCTCACGTTGTTTATTTAACGCACGCTCCAACAAATACCAAGTCTGATTATCGGTTTCGATTGTTTGCGGAAAGTTTTCGTTGATGACTAAGAGTTTTTTTATCAAACCTTCCGCAATAACGTCTTCTTCGGCAATTTCTATAAGTTTTGCCTTTTTGTCCACAATAGGCGTAGCAGAGCAGCGGATAATTTTATCCGTTTTGAAAAGTTGTACGATAGCGTCGGCTTTATCGGTAAAATTCTGATGGCTTTCGTCGATAATAATTTTGAAAGACAGTCCTGCGTTCAACGCCTTTTCTATCCACTCCAAAAAATTGGTGCGTTCGCTGTCCTTTAATGCGTTGTTGCCTTTTTTCGTAAGTTTTTCCCAGTTGATAAAACAAGCGTCGTTTTCTTCAAAACCGCAGGTCATAACGTCGGCAAGTAGTTTTGTTTGTGCGTTGTGGATATACTTGTCCATTTTATCCTTGCTTTGCGTTTCAAGGTCGCCTTTACCGGGAGTAAGCCAAACAAACACGGTTTTTGCGTGTTCTTTGGTATATTCGTCCATAAAATGTGTGAGCATTATGGTTTTTCCGCTACCGGTAGGGCTTTTCAAAACGATTTCGCGGACGGAATCGTCTTCCATACATTCAAGCAAACTCTTTATTGCTTTCAACTGAAAATTCATTAAATTCATCTTTTAGCCCTCCAAATCGCGGTAGTAGTATTCCGGGATAACGTTGACTTTGATTTTTCTTTTTGCAAATATCTTTTCTTGTTCCTCGGTCGGCAACACGTCGTGTCCGACGTAAATCGCCTTGCACGTTTCGGGAATGTTTTGAGTAAAATCGTCGAGTTCTTTTTCTGTCAGAACGATTGCGATTTCTGTATTGCCGTTAAAATTGATACCGTTTTCAAGTTCCACGAGTTCGCGGATATGCAAAAGCAGTTCGTCCGCATACTCGTAATATAACTTATCAGAGATAGGCAGATATTCAACTTTGAAGTATTTAAGGCTTGCTTTGTAATCTTCCTTTGCAATAACGCGTTTAATGCGTTCATACGTTACTTCGCGACAAATATTGTTTTCGTTGTTGGTGCATAGGATAAACTTACGGCTACCGCCGTCTTCCGCATTCAACTTCATTACTGCGTGACCTGTTGTGCCGCTACCTGCAAAGAAGTCGAGAATAGTTGTATTTTTTCTTTGCGCTACAACAGAGTATAAGCAATCATATACGTTCCACAATGATTTAGGAAAATCAAACGGACAATGTGGTATTAATGAGTTCAATGTTTTTTTGCCATACTCGTTTGCATCATATCTTGCATTATCCCAAACTGTTCTATATGTTCCATATGGTTTGCCTAACTCTATTTCAAATCCTGTTTTAGTCTTTTTTATTCGTAAATAATCTTTTATTTTTGAAATTGATTGTCGAGCATATCTCCACTTTCTTTCTATGCCTTGTTTATCAACTGGATATACATAATACAGATTGCCAATTTTTTCTGTTTGATTATGATGTTCCGATTCATCAAATACCACATCACCAAATTCAATTATGTTTTGGCCGTCTGTAATTATAGGATAAAAACAGTTTCGTGCATCCGAACGCAAAGATTCTCCGCCGTTATCTCGCAGGTTTCTCCAATCGATTTCCGATTCAGGTATTTTCCTTCCCCCTATGATTTTATCTCCTTTTGGAATAACAAAAAACGCAAATTCATGAGTATAAGAAAAGTTTTTCCCTTGTATACCCCGTGGATTATGAACAATAGTTATACAAACATACTCATAACTGCCTCCAAAAATTTCTTCTAACAATAGCTTTAATGTAGCACACTCGTTTTCATCTATTGCACATATTAAAACACCTTTGTTTGCAAGCAATTTTTTCGCAAGAACAAGCCTTTGGTTCATCATGCTTAACCACTTACTGTGTCTAAATAAATCATTACTATCGACGTAATCGTTATCATATATCCAGTTCTTTGCACCTGTGTTGTAAGGCGGATCTATGTAAATAAGGTCTATTCTGCCTTTATGTGTTTTTTCTAAGAGTTTAAGGCTTGCCAAATTGTCGCCTTCAATAAGGAAATTCATTTGTCCGCCGTTGTCTATAAACAAATCGATATCTTCCGTGAGAACGGGCAAATTGTTTTCGAGCAACTCGTCAATGCCTTCGCGGTGTTCTTCAAAAACAAGACCGTATTTTTTGCCTTTAATATCCTTTTCAATATCGGCAATATATGCAAGCAACTGCGCTGTGTTATCGTCTTGTGGAGAAGACTGGATAAAAGTTTTTATATCTTCAATCTTTTTAATAAGTAAATTTCTTTTCTCTTTTGAAACGTTTGTTGACATATTTTTCCCAATGAATTTTAGTTGTATAATTATAGCACGATAGTTTATGAAAATCAACACTATCGTTGTGATAATCGATAAAAATATGGGGTAAAATATAACTATAGTGTAAAAATTGTTTTATGGAAAAATTTGAAGTTGCCAACAGAATAAGCGAATTACGCGCAAAACTGAACCTGACGTAACATGAACTTGCAAGGCGTTCGGGTGTTTCGCCGACCTACATTTATCAACTTGAACGCGGCGAAAAAAGCCCGACTGTGGAATATTTAAGTCTTATTTGTAATTATGGATTGAATATCACTCTGGAAGAATTTTTCAGAACCGAAAACAGTGTAAATCAAGACGTCGTTGCCGAATTGACACCCGAACAGAAAAAACTTTTGAACGATTTTTTAAGCAGCATAAAATAGAAAATACAAAAAGGACGACAAAAAAAACTCGGATTGCTCCGAGTTTTTTTATTGTTTTTTGATGATTACTTTTTGAGTGCGATGGTTTCTTTTGCCTTGTTGACGATGTCTTCGACCGTAAGGTGGAATTTTTCGGCAAGGTATTCTTTCTTACCGACTTCGCCAAAGGTGTTGTTGACGCCGATCATACCGACGGGAGCCGGGCACTTGGACACGACGACTTCGGATACCGCGCTGCCGAGACCGCCCTGCAAGGTGTGGTTTTCGCAAGTGACGAGCGCGCCGGTTGTCTTGACCGCGTTGACGATTGCTTCTTCGTCGATGGGTTTCCAGGTGTGGATATTCAAAACGCCCGCGTCGATGCCTTCTTCTTTCAGAATTTCGGCGGCTTTCAACGCTTTTTCAACCATAATACCGCTTGCGACAAGGGTAACGTCTTTGCCGACTTTCACGGTGATGGCTTTGCCGAGTTTGAAATCGGGAACGTCGTCAAATATATGTTCGGGCTTTTTCCTGAACAGACGAATATAAACCGCACCGGGATAGTCGATAATCTGAGGGATTGCGCGGGCGAGCATTGCGCCGTCGGTAGGCTCGAAGCATACCATATTGGGAATTGCGCGCATAATCGCCATATCTTCAAACGGCATGTGGGTGCCGCCGTTGGCTTCCGCCATGATGCCGGGGTCGGAGCCGACGATTTTCACGTGTTGTTTTGCGTACGCGACGGAGATGAAAATCGTGTCGTAGCAACGACGTGTCGCGAACGGAGCGAACGAATATGCAAACGGGATTTTGCCCATTGCGGACATACCCGCGGCGATACCGATCATATTTGCCTCGGCGATACCGACGTTTACGAACCTGTCGGGATGCGCTTCTTTGAACGCTTTCGTTGCGTGGCAGCCCATAAGGTCGGCTTCCAGAACGACGATGCGTTTATCGGTGTTTGCGATTTCAGCCAAAGTATTGGCAAGCACTTGCCTCATTTCTTTTTCGTCAGTCATTATTCATACCTCCCCGTTTCTTTTCTCCAAAGTTCCTCGGGAATCGACATGCTGTGGCAGTTTGCGACGCCTTCGGTGAAGGACGCGCCGAAACCTTTTATCGTATCGAGGATAATCATGCTGGGTTTGCCCTTTTGCGCTTTTGCGGCGTCGATTGCGTCGGAGATAGCGACAAGGTCATGCCCGTTGATTTCTTGGGTGAAGAAGTTGAAAGCCTTCCACTTGTCCGCTGCGGGTGCAAGCGAGTTGATTGTATCGGTGGGGCCGTCAAGTTGCATTTTGTTGTTGTCAAGGAACACGATGAGATTGTCAAGGCCGTGATTGCCCGCAAACATCGACGCTTCCCAGATCTGACCTTCCTGCGATTCACCGTCGCCGATAAAGCAGTAAATCGTTGCGGGATTATCGTCCATTTTTGCAGTCAGAGCCATGCCGACCGCCGCCGACAAGCCTTGTCCCAAAGAACCCGCCGTAAAGTCGATACCGGGGGTTTTGTTCATATCGCAGTGCGAGGGAAGATTCGTCCCGTTTCTGTTCAAAGTGGATTCCCACTCGTGCGGGTAAAATCCGAGATCACCAAGCACGGCGTACATTGCGGGGCCTGCGTGTCCTTTGGACATAATAACGCGGTCGCGGTCTTGTTTTTTGGGATTTTTAGGGTCGACGTTTGCTTTGTCGTAGTAAATGACGGTAAGCGCGTCCATGACAGACATCGTGCCGCCGATATGTCCGACACCGAAGTGTCCGATAATTTCGATTGCGTCGTCACGGAGTTTTCTGGCTTTTGCCGTCAGGAAATCGAGTTTTTGTTTTTCCATATACTCCTCCTTACCTGAGATTGATTTTATTATATATTGTAAAACCCGCCCGTGTCAAAGCGAGTTTAACAAAATGTTTTCCGTATAAACAATTGAAAATATTTGTTTATTTTTTCGTGAATTTTTTCACGGGTTTATGCGACTGATCCTTTTTGGGCATTGCCGCCTGTTCCTGTGCCTTTCTTTCTTCGGCGCGGCGTTCCTTTTCCGCGGTGGCAGCCTCGATTTGTTTTTGTCTTTCTTCCGCTTTCTGCGCTTTTTCAAGGGCTTTTGCCTGCTGTTCTTTGCGCTTATCCGACGACTTTTTGAGTTTCAGCGACGTCTTTACGATATAATATACGGTGCTCAAAAAAGTGAACAGCAAAATAATGAGCGTGAAGTAATAACGGAAGTTATACCATTTAATATTGCCCGACGCGTATTCGTCGTACGCAAGAAGAATCGCGACGATAACGCTCACGAGTTCCACGACGGCTTCCATAATCGACGCGACTTTTTTGGTCGTTTTGATCTGATATTTCGCGTCGCCGATACTTTCTTTGACGGCTTTCTGATCCTTTATGCTTGCGATGACCTGCACGAAGAAACAAATCGCAAATACGATAATGAGCGGCAGCACCGCAAATTTGATAATGCCCGACGCTCCGCCCGCTTTTGCGCCTTCCGAAAAGCTGTTGACGGTCTTTACAATGAAAAGAACCATCGAAATAAGCGAGAAAACCGTTGAAAGCGAAAGTCCCGTCGACTTTTTGTTTTTTGCCATAATCCTACCTCGAATGTCGTTGATAAAAACATATTAACACTTTATTTTGGGTTTTGCAATATTACGATTTTCTTTTGATAAATTTTTTATTGCCTATATCCGTTTTTGTTGATATAATCGAACATATAGGAGATTATTATGGAAGAAACTATTTCGAAAAAACCAAACGTAATATCGCGCCTTAAAACCGAGCTGAAAAAACCTTTCACGAAAAACATGCTTATGTTTTCGCTCGGGACGATCGGACGCGATTTTTTGTACTTTTTGTTCAACAGTTTTTTGATGACGTTCATATTGTTCACAAAGACTATTGACAACAAAATGCTGATGGTTGTCGGCGCAATCATCGCCGTCGCGCGTATTTTCGACGCTATGAACGATCCCATTATGGGCGGCATCGTCGAAAACACACGTACGAAATGGGGCAAGTATAAGCCGTGGCAACTTCTGGGCGCAGTCCTTACGGGCGCGGTCATCATCTCGGTATTTTGCGTGAAACTTGACGGCTGGTCGTACATAGGATTTCTGGCGTTTGCCTACCTTATGTTCAGCATTACGTTCACGATGAACGATATTTCTTACTGGGGAATGTTGCCGTCACTGACGTCGGACGAACACGAACGCAACAAACTGACGTCGTGCGCGCAGCTTCTGGCGTCGGCGGGCGTCGGACTTGCCAGCCTTCTTATCCCCTTGTTCACGACGGGTTCGCTTGCAAAATGGGGCGCGCCCACTGGCTATAAGGTCATCGGTATCATCAGCGCGGTGCTTATGGTATTGTTCCAACTTTTTACAATCCTCGGCGTTAAGGAAAAACCCCTGCCCCCGATTAAGCCCGACAAGTCCGACAGACTTACCCTGAAAAAGATGTTCCAAACCATCGCCAAAAACGACCAGCTTTTGTGGTGCGCGCTCATAATGCTCATTTTTTCAATCGGTACGGGTGTCGTCGGTGGCGGACTTTTGACAATGTACGTTTACTTCGAGTTCGGATACGAAGGCGGATACACCCTGCTTATCGGCTTAGGCTACGGCATAATTTCCACGCTGTTTACGGCGACTTATCCGTGGCTGTCCAAAAAGTTCGGGCGCAACAAAATCTTGTATTCCGCCGGTATCGCGACAATATTCGGCTTTGCCTTAATGCTGATTTTTGCCCTTGCAATCCCCACTGGCGCGCCGAAATCTTCGGAATGGTTTGCAAAATTTATCCTTATTGCGGTTGCATATACCTTCATCGGCTACGGCGCGGGTTTCTATATGATTATGGTAATCAATATGGCAAACACCGTGGAGTATAACGAGTGGAAGTACGGTCAGCGCAACGAAAGCCTTATCTTCTCCCTGCGCCCGTTCACCGCAAAACTCAGCAGCGCGCTTACGCAGGTTCTCGTCATCGTCGTTTACGCGGTCGCAAGTATCACGACTTACACGAACGCCATCTCCAACATCGAAAAAGAGGCGTCCAGAAACCTTATCACCAACAAGGTGAAAATGGAAAAAATCACGGAGATTATCAACAAAGTTTCCCTGCAAGACAGACAAATCCTTGTGTCGTGCATGTGCATTATCCCCATCGTGTTTATGATTGTCGCGCTTATCCTTTACAAGAAAAAATGCACGCTGTCCGAAACACGCCTTGCCGAAATGGTCAGGGAAACGGAAGCAAGAAAACTCGCGCTTGCCGGCGCAACCGAAAACACGGACGAGCCCGTCGCTTTTGAGGAACCCGTTGCGGAAGAATCCGCCCTTGCAAACGATATCGTCTCTCCCCTGTCGGAAATCGCCGAAAACGTCGAGGACGCCGCCCTTAACCCCCCGGGCAACGAATAATCGATATTCAATCCGAAACAAAAAGCGTTCGCCAACCCGCGAACGCTTTTTTTAATTGGTTTTTAACCGCCGTTAGTTTCTTTCAACAATGACCGTGCCGTCTTCTTTGACCTCAATCATATCGCCGTCTTTGACGTAGTCCAGAAACTCTTTGCCGAGTTGGTCGACGCCGACGATAAAGTTGTTTTCCCAGACTTTCGCAAGGATAAGTCCCGACGTCGCAAGGCTGTCCGCCGTTTCCGAAAACAGCATTGCCGCGGGCTGCGCTTTCATTGCACAAATGGTCTGCAAAATCATGCCGCCCGTCGTGCTGCCGATCGTGATGGGCAAACAAAGTGCTTTCCCCGTGATAAGTTTATCGAAAAGGTCGGGGTTGTTCTGGTCGGAAACAAAGATTTTTGCGGTACCCGCTTCCGTGTCCTTGGGCTTAATGCCCATTGCGCTTTTCTGGCAGGACGCAAGTGTATTGAATCCCTGATGCGAAACGACTGCTTCGGCTTTGATTGCGCCCCCTGCAAAAGGTCTGCCTTTGAATACTTTCTGTGACATATTACGCCTCCTGTCCGGTGATGAGTTTCAAAATATCCTCATCTTTCATGTACTTCGCTTTGGAATAAGTACGAAGTTTATTGCTGCTCGTTACGATGGGTTTTCCACCGCAAATCGGGTTATTGGTGTACATAAGCGGGCAAATGGACGAAAGTCTTGCGCCGGTTGCGACAAGCTTTTTATAATCGTCTGTTTTTCTGAATTTTTCGGCGACTTGCGGGGCTGCCGTAAGGACGACTTGCGTCGTAACCTTGGTTTTACCGCTCTTTTTAAGACCTTCAACTATGTTATTTGTCCAGTTTACAAGTTGCGAATAAGTAAGATGCGGGCAACCGATGAACGCGACTTTCGCTTTTGCGTCCTTGTTTTTCCACATCACGGGATAGCCCTTGTAAACGCGTTCGAGTTCGGCGTCGTCGATGACGTAAGTCTTTGCGTTTTCGACGATAAGGCTTTCGCCCTGTTCTTTCGCTTCGGGCGTAAGTTTGTCGACATGATACAAACCGACCGCACCGTTCGACGCGGTTGCCGCGCCCATATCTTTAAGGTACGCTTTCGCGTCGTCGTTCAGTTCCGTCCCGATGAATTTGTCAAGGCCTACGATGTAAGGCACGTCTTCCATAACCTTCATACCGATTGCGCTGCCGAGAATCTGCGCTTCGGGTTTTTTGGTGGTTTTGACTTCCACTCTCCACGTTGCGCGGCGTCCTTCGTCCGTCGTGAATCCATAGTTCAACGCCCTGCCGAGAATGCTCTGGAACAAATCGATCATACCGCTGTTTCTGTTGCAGCGCGCGCCGAGCACGGAGTTTGCGTATACGACCGCCGACGATTCCGCCCAGCCGATAACCTCGCCCTTCTTTGGGACGTTTCCGACTTCGGGAAGGTAGCAGGTGCAGGTGAACGCGTTCTTTTTCAGCCCGACTTTTTCAAGCTGCGCCTCGTAATCGGCTTGTTTCGAATACATAAATTTCGTGAAAATAAGTTTTTCCAGGAAATTGCACTTCACGTTTTCAAAATCGTAAGGACGAGGGTCAACCGTAAAACCGTTGGGCGCTTTAAGTCCAGCGGCGATAATTTCATCCATGATTTTGTAAACCGGGTCAATCATTTTAAGGCCGAAAGACGTCACAAGATGGCCGCAGCAATCGATGGGAATAAAATTCGTTGCTCCGACGGCATCACCGAACAGCACGAGCGTTTTCAAAATTTTGGCTTTGGTTTCGCCCTCGTTTCCGTTCAGGATTGCAACTTCTTCGGGTGTGAGCTGCATTTTGTAATCCATAATTTGCCTCCGATTAGTTTTATCATTTTTATTATAACGCAAAAGCGTGAAAATTGACAAGAATATTGTTAAAAATTATACAATGTTTATAAATATTCTTTGTTTGTTTCGGGGTTTTTGCGTTCACGCTTTCAATATTCGATTTTGAAATACATTAGCCATTCTTTGTACTTATCCTGACAGGACAGGCACGTGCCCGTAAGATACCCTTTTTCTTTGTTCCATTCTTTGAGCCCGCGGTAATAATACCATTTATGCTCCTCGTCAATAATGAACGGAACGACGTCGTTCATCAGACATTCCTTGAACATAATCAATCTTCCGATACGGCCGTTGCCGTCCTGAAACGGGTGAATCGACTCAAATTTTTTGTGAAATTCCAGAATTTCATCAAGGGTTTTTCGTTCCCCGCCGTTATATGCCGACAAAAGTTTTTTCATTTCGGTTTTTACGTTTTCGGGCGGACAGGTTTCGTTGCCGCCGACTTCGTTTGGAAGTTTCTTGTACTCCCCGACGTTAAACCAATTTTTGCGGCTGTCGCTCGTACCGTTTTTAAGAATAAAATGAAGTTCTTTTATCATCGATTCCGAAAGCGGCTTTTTCGCGTTGTCGATAATATAGTCGACGCATTTGAAGTGGTTTGCCGTTTCGACGACGTCATCGACGTTGAACGCGCTGTTTTCCGCGCCGATTGTGTTTGTTTCAAAAATATATCTCGTCTGCTCGTGCGTGAGGGTGCTTCCTTCGATATGATTTGAGTTGTAAGTAAACTCGATTTGCGTTTTATGATAAATACCGCCGCGCAAGCCCGAATCTTTTTGCTCTTTCAATACGTTCAGCAACTTATTGTCGCTGAATTGTTTTCCGGGTTCCCGCGCGGGTTTTACGGCGTCTTCGGGTATATTCCAGGTTCTGCCCGTCTGGAAAGCGCCAGGGATTCTCCCCTCCGCACAATAATTCCTGACCATTCGGTCGGACACGTTCCATTTTTTTGCAATTTCGGCAACCGATACAAATTTCATAATAAAATCTCTCCGTTTCGTTACTTTAATTATATTCCATTATCGGAAATTTATCAATAAAATTTGCAACGAAAATTTCCGATAGCGGAAGTTTTACAATAAATATTGCAACAAAATTTCCGATAGCGGAAGTTTTTCCGATGTCCGTAACAGCCGTCGCAGAAAAATACCGCAAAAAATAACACAAGCGCAGGTGTTACTTGTGTTACGGTTTGCAAAAATTAAAATCTCTTATTCTGCGTTTTCGACGTATTTTTTGTGAAGTTCCTCGACGGCGAGTACGAATTTTGCGGTGTGGAATCCGTTTTCAAAAACGAATTTGAAAATCTCGTTATCTTCGGCAATTTCGATGTTCTGTGCAAGTTTATAGGCAACCGTCGGGTGGTTTTTCAGCCCGAAAGTCCTTGAAACTTCCTGCCCGCATTTCGTGCCAACGTACGTAATTCCGTTTTTGTCAAGGACGATTTTCCCTTTTCCCGCTTCTTCGAAACGGTGCGTTTTATCGTCGGTGAGCAAAAGCGTGACATTTTCTTCAAACGAATAATCGGGGTTTTCGACTTCCTTTTTCACTTCGTCGCGCTGGAATTTGTACCATTCGCTGACAAACTCAAAACACTTGTCGTTTTCGCCCGACGGGCTGAGAGTCCCGCCCGTGTTATATTTCACGGTATTGCCGCAGGCGGTGCATCTGAACGTCCTGTATTTCGACACGTTTTTGAATTCCGCGCCGCATCGGGGGCATTTATACAAAAGTTTTTCAAGGGTTTCCGCCAGGCGCAAGCCGTAAACCTTTCTGTTCTGCTCCTTGAAAGCGACGTTGTCGTCGTACGAAAAGTTTTTCAGGATATATTCGTATATTTCTTCGTTCGACATATCGCCGATATCGTCGGTGCTTAAAAGGGGTTCCATTTTAAGCGTAACTTTCCCGGGGCGTTTCTTCCCCCACTTCGGTCGTGTAACGTAACTTCCGACGGTGATCCCCTTGATTACCGGGCAGTTCAGAAACTTAATAAGTTTCCCTATCGACGGCGCGATATACCCTGTCGAGCCGTCCACCGTAATGCGCCCTTCGGGGAACAATAATACGCTGTTTCCGTTGTCAAGATTGCGTTTTATATGCTTTATGCACGAAAAATCGCTTGTAAACTGCTTTTTCGGTATTGCGCCGAAATCGGTGAACAATTTCCCCAAAAACTTCATATAAAAAACGTTGCTGGTTACGACCACATTCATAGGGTGCGGATACACGCAGTTTGAAAAGTATAAAAAGTCAACCCACGACGTGTGATTTCCAAGCACCAGAAACGGACCTTTCATCCCTTTGATTGCGGATTTGTCGACTTTGAATCCGTACCTTATTCTTCCTACGACTTTGAAAAGTCGCGCGCAAAAGCGGTACAACCGCATGTTTATCGTCGATTGTTCCAGCGCAGTTTTCTTCTTTGTTTTCTCTTTGCTCATCACTTATACAATACAATTTTATGTTCGGGCAGGCTGTCGCCCAGCTCGCCAATCGTTTTTTCCAAATATTTATTGATTTCGGCGCTTTGCTCTTTGACGCTTCTGTCGGGATCGAACTCAACAGGTTCGCCGACAAGAAAAGTTTTCAGGCTTTCACTGCAATACACGGGATAGATTTTTAGTTTTTTGCCCGTTCTTTGGAAATACTTTTGCGCCGAATATAGGTATCCCCATTGTAGGTTATAAATATACTTGTTGACGAGTTCGCCGTCGTATTGCTCGGCAAAAACCATACAACTTCTGCCCGATTCCAGGCACTCCGACGCTTCCAAAAACGTTTCTCTCACCTTTGTGTCGCGATATACGGGGATATGTTCCATCTGTCGAAACGCCACAACGACAAGCGGTAAAATCAGTGCAATGAAAGGCAAAAACTGTTTTCGGTCTTTCAACACTTTCGTTTTCATGTGGTGCCAGCACTGCTTATAATCCATAAAGTACGAGTTAGCCCACATTCTGATATTTCTGAAATACAGTACGATTGCCGTCGGCGCGTAAATTTTCGTATGATTGCACACGTACATGACGGGCTCATTAGGAATTTCCGTTTTGAACTCGACTTTTGGTTTTTTGAAAAACGGTCTTACAATCGCCCGTAAAAAATTGAGCGTGAAGTATGGTTTTTTCTTCCCGTTAAAAGGTGGGCGATAATTGTAGAAACCGCCGTTATGAAACACTTTTTTTTCTTGCTTGTTTCTCGCCATATTCAAATCCACTTTAATTATATTATAATATAGTATTTAAAAAAAATCAACGCGGATTTTTAATTTTTGTCGATTTGTTTCGGCGCATAAAAAAACGTCGCGCTTTCGCACGACGCCTTTGACTTGTTTTTTCCTTATACGTTAAGAAGACGGAAGATTTTGCCCTTCATAATCATCGAGATAAGGTCGCACACCCAAATGAGCCAACCGCCGAAGATACGAATGATACCGGCAACGATTTTGCCTTCCGAAAACCTTGTAACGACGCCCAATACCCATGCGGTAACGGGAATGATTGCCAAAATAATGCTTACTATTCTTGAAAGACCAAAGTAGTCTTTTTTGCTTGCTGCCATACAATTCCTCCAAGTATTTTGATGTTTATATTTTATCACCTTGCGCGGGTGTTGTCAATAACGTTTATAAATTCTTGAACACGGGTTCGGCTTGTTTTCCGTTCAGTGCAAGTTTCACCGCGTCGGGGACGATTGAAAAATCGGCGATGAGCGATTTCGTTTTTATGTTGGGCGCGTCCTGTCCCATCGGTACAAAGTATACGTTCTTCGTGTTCAGAAGATGACCGAGATTTTTTGCGTTCGCGCCCAGCGCGTCGTTGCTCGACAGCGCGATAAGCACGGGACGGCAGTTTCTGAGATGCGCCTTGACCGCAAGCGTTACTGGAGTGTCCGTTATGCCGTTTGCGAGTTTTGAAAGAGTGTTCCCCGTGCAAGGACACACGACGATAAGATCGAGTTTTTCTTTCGTACCGAGCGGCTCGGCGTTCACAAGGTCGCATATCGGATATTTCCCCGTGATCCGCACCGTTTCGGAATAAAAATCTTTCGCCTTATAAAAGCGTGTGTCGAGATTGCAGGTATTATACGAAAAAATCGGCACAAGTTCATATCCTTTGTCGACAAGAGCCTGCATTACCGCAAGCGTTTTCGAAAAGGTGCAAAAACTGCCCGTTACCGCATATCCGATTTTTGTCATAATTTCCCCTCCGTCACGATTTTTGCGATTATTTGCCCCGCCGATTCGCTTCTGTACTTCACCGGGAGCGCGGGATACACGCCGTATTTTATCGACAGTTCCGCCATCAGGTTTTTGTCAAAGCCGTACGGCGGCGACGCGATATCGACGATTTCGGCGTCGGGTTTCATTTTTTTCAATCGCGCTTCGTCGATGATCCGCGCCGGCGCGGTGTTCACGATAAAATCGAATTCTTCGATACTTTCGCCGTACGGAAGCGCGTTTGCGCCCTTTTTTACGCTGTCCGCGCGCGACGTCATCACCGATACTTTCACGTTAAGCCTTAAAAGTAAATCGACGATTTCCTTGCCCGACGCGCCGTTGCCGACGACAAGCACTCTTTTGTCCGAGATTTTCGTCTTCGATTTTTCCAGAAGGATAATAAGCACGCCTTCCGCAGTCAGCACGGAATTTTCTTTTTTGAATTCTTCGACGTCGCCGTATTTAATCATTTTTACGGACTTTTCGGCAAGAATCCGCCGTGCGTCTTCGTCAAAATCGAACGCGTACGCCCGCGCGCCCCACGGTATGCGCTTCGTGTCTTCTTTTATGACCTTAACGTTCGGCTGAAACACGCACACGACGTCCTGCGTTTTTTCGACGGACAGAAGTTTTCTTGCCTCGTTCATTCTTTCGTCGTTTCCGAAAACCATATACATATCGACCACCCCATATTGTAGCCTATGAATACGGCTGTCGCGCGGTGAATGTGTCAAGACGGGAATTTTCAAACTATGCCAGACAAGATTAAAACGAACCGTGGTCTGACGGCGAATTTTTGACTAATACATCGTTACGCTCAC
>OLSB01000807.1_pt1 | contig 35107 bp, 32 predicted proteins | sample 1672071 | NCBI WGS metagenome assembly OLSB01 (sample SAMEA3136642, study PRJEB25190) | human gut metagenome | biome: human gut; feature: human-associated habitat; material: faeces | place: Austria | collected 2013 | reverse complement strand
GTAAGTTTTGTATTGACCAGATCAGGACAAAACTTACAGACAGGGAAGTCGGAACCATAGGAAAACATAAATTTTTCAGCGTATGCATTCCTTTGGTACCTACAGACGAGGGGCTTTCTGTTCTGATGGAGGTAAGAGCATCAGAACTGAAAACACAGCCGGGTGACATCTGTTTTCCGGGAGGAAATATGGAGGACGGAGAGACACCGCTGGAATGTGCTCTCAGAGAGATGGAAGAAGAAACCGGAATACCTGCGGCAGAAGCTGATATTCTCGGACAGTTTGATACTCTATACGGTTTTTCCGGATATACGTTATATACCTTTGTGGCAGCTTTGCCCGGAGGAATTCTTGACAGAACCCGAATAAATGAAGACGAGGTATCTGAGCTGTTTACCGTGCCTCTTGATTTTTTTGCAGAGACCGTTCCGGAAAACTATGATGTGGACGTGGTCTCAAAGGTAGATGATTTCCCTTATGAAAAGACAGGAATATCGCCGGATTACAACTGGCGTAAAGGGAAAAACGTGCTGCCGCTGTATAGATATAAGGACAGAATAATCTGGGGGATGACTGCCAGGATACTTAAGTGGATGTCGGAAAAAATATTGAATCAGACTTTTATCGACAAAGTGTATTGACAAAAAATTTGATAGTTCTATAATAAAAATAGACCATGTGTCGTAAACATGTTAGCGGAAAAAAATAATGCAAAATTCCGCGAAGGTTAATGGAAAGTTGACACGGGTACAAATAAAATCGTGTCGCTTATTTGCCGTAGCGGGGTTTGCTGCGGCTTTTTTTATGCAACAAATGAAGGAGGTATTAGTATGAATTCCGTAAATGTAGCGGTAAGGGAGAAGGCAGAAAAGATTCTTTCCCTGCTGCCGGGCGTAGACTGTGCAGGTCTTGGCGGATGCGGAAAGGACAGCTGCCTTGCGTGCGCCGAAGCCATTGCTGCCGGCGGCAGTGTGGCTTTATGTCCGGCTTGCAGCCAGGAAAAGGTTGATGCCATTGCTGAAGTTATGGGCGTTCAGACCGTTACGGTTAAAGACGAAGTGGCTTATGTATTTTGCGCAGGCTTTTCCGCAGGGAAGGCAAGAGCTTCTCAGTACAAAAGCTGCAAAGAATCCGTTGAGGCCGGATTCTCAAGGGGAGAATGTAAGGATGGCTGCGTAGGAGTAGGCTCCTGCGTAGAGGTCTGTAAGTTCGGTGCCATGAAGGTGGAATATGGTAAGGTAATTATAGATGCTGACAGGTGTACAGGCTGCGGTGCCTGCGCAAATAAGGACTGCTGCCCTCAGCATGTAATCAGAATGGTTCCGAGAGATGCAAGCAACTTTATTCCATGCTCCTCAACAGAAGAAGATGACGAGGTTACCAGAAAAATATGCGGCTTCGGATGTATTTCCTGCGGAGAGTGCGAGAGAGCATGTCCTGAAGGCGCTGTTTCCATAATCGACAATCATGCAGTGATAGACTACGAAAAATGTGTAGGCTGTGTTGCATGTACCGTAAAATGCAGAAAGAAGATAATAAAAGATACGCTTCATGACCTTACAGCACTGAAAGAAAAAGTTGCTTTTGTCAAGTGCAGCGGCGGCTTCAGAGCTTCAGCTTTCTACAAAGAAAGAGGAGTGCAGACATGTCAGGAGGCTTTTGAAAAATTTAACCCGAAAGATAACGGGCTTTGCACAACAGGATGCCTTGGACAGGGCTCATGTACGGCAGTATGCAGATACGACGCAATACATATAGTGGACGGAACCGCTAAAGTGGATCCTGATAAGTGCGTAGGCTGTAAAGACTGCACATATGCATGTCCGAAGAACCTTATAGTGATTGTACCTTATAAAGGTCAGAAGCAGGTACCTTGCAGCTCAAAGGCTGACTATGAGGACAAGGCAAAGGTATGTGCTTCCGCATGTATCGCCTGCGAAGACTGTGTAAATAACTGCCCTAACGGAGCAATCTTCATGAAAGACAAGCACGCTGAAATTGATCCTGAATTATGCGAGAACTGCAATGTATGTCAATATGTATGCGCAAGACACGTAATAAAGGAACAGGAAGTACCTGAATACAACTATCTGCAGCGTGAAGCCTTGGGCATGAGGGAAGGAGAGTGATTACGGTGAGAAAATTAAAGACAATGGACGGAAATACGGCAGCCGCTCATGTAGCATATGCTTTTTCCGAAGTAGCAGCCATTTACCCAATCACCCCGTCTTCACCTATGGCGGAAAGCATGGATGAATGGGTCTCACAGGACAGAAAAAATATATTTGGAGAAAAAGTAAAAATAGTTGAGATGCAGTCCGAAGGCGGAGCTGCAGGTGCTGTACATGGATCCATAGCAGCAGGAGCATATACATCAACCTTCACTGCTTCTCAGGGACTTCTGCTGATGATACCTAACATGTATAAACTGGCAGGAGAGCAGACCCCAACTGTGTTCCATGTGGCGGCAAGAGCTCTTGCAACACATGCGCTCTCAATTTTCGGAGATCACTCCGATGTAATGGGATGCCGCCAGACAGGATTTGCCATGCTGGCATCCAACAGCGTTCAGCAGGTAATGGATCTGGCAGCAGTGGCACACCTGGCAACCATAGCAGGTAAACTGCCTATGCTTCACTTCTTTGACGGATTCAGAACATCCCACGAAAACCAGAAAATTGAGGTATGGGACTACGAGGATCTGAAGGAAATGGTAGATTGGGATGCAGTAAGGACATTCAAAAACAGATCTCTTAATCCTAACCATCCTCACAGCATGGGAAGTGCTGAACAGCCTGAGACTTTCTTCCAGCACAGGGAGGCCTGCAACACCGCGTACCTGGAGACAGCGGATATTGTTGCAGAGTACATGAACAAAGTAAATGCTAAAATAGGCACAGATTATAAGCCGTTCAACTATTACGGAGATCCGGAAGCCACAGAAATCATAGTTGCCATGGGTTCGGTATGCGAAGCAGCAGAAGAGCTGATCGACTATCTCCGCGGAAAAGGCAAGAAAGTAGGTATAGTGGAAGTTCATCTTTACAGACCGTTCTCACAGAAATACCTCCTTGATGTAATTCCTGATACAGTCACAAAGATTGCGGTTCTTGACAGAACCAAAGAACCGGGCGGCGTAGGAGAACCTCTGTACCTGGATATCGTTTCTGCTCTCAGAGGAACCAAATTTGAAGACGCTCTCATTGTGGGCGGCCGTTACGGACTGGGCTCCAAGGACACTCAGCCGGGAGACATACTGGCAGTATACGAGAATCTCTGGAGTGAAAATCCTAAGAAGGAATTTACCATCTCCATAAACGACGACGTAACAGGGCTGTCTCTGACACCTTCCGAATATCCGGATGTTGCACCTAAGGGAACAAAGGCATGCAAGTTCTGGGGACTGGGTGCAGACGGAACTGTAGGTGCCAACAAGAACAGCGTAAAGATTATAGGTGACCATACGGACAAAAAGGTACAGGCATACTTCCAGTATGACTCAAAGAAATCCGGCGGTGTAACTATCTCCCACCTGAGATTCGGAGACGAACCTATCCGTTCAACCTATTATGTAAATCAGGCAGACTTTGTAGCATGTCATAATTCCGCTTACCTGCAGAGGTATGACATGGTAGAGGATGTTAAACCGGGCGGATTTTTCCTTCTCAACTGTGTATGGAATGATGAAGAACTGGAAGAACACCTGCCTGGCAAGGTAAAGAGATACATAGCAAGGAACAACATCAGATTCTACACATGTGATGCTGTTTCCATAGCAAAAGATATAGGTCTGGGAGCACGTAGAACCAATACGGTGCTTCAGGCAGCTTTCTTCAAACTTGCTGACATAATTCCTATCGATGAAGCTGTGGGATACATGAAGGATGCCATAAAGAAGACTTACGGCAAGAAGGGTGATAAGATTGTAAACATGAACCTGGCAGCAGTAGATGCCGGTGTTGAGCATGTACACAAAGTGGAAGTGCCTGCGTCATGGGCAGAAGCTGCAGATGACAAGCCTGCAGCAGAAATGGTGGGACGTGATAAACTGCATACTGATTACCTCAACAAGGTTCTGGTACCTACCAACACTATGGCAGGAGACAAAGTTCCGGTATCAACATTCCTTGACACGGCCAACGGAATGGTTCCTGCAGGAACAGCAGCATATGAGAAGCGCGGTATTGCGGCGGATGTTCCAAAGTGGAACATGGCCAACTGCATGCAGTGCAACTGGTGCTCCTATGTATGTCCTCACGGAGTAATCAGACCTTTCGTTCTGACAGAGAAAGAAGCAGAAAAGGTAGAGGGCACGGTTCTTCCGATGAAGGGCGACAAAGGCAGCCTCTTCACAATCGGAATTTCGGCTCTGGACTGCACCGGATGCGGTTCCTGCGCAGATGTATGTCCTGCCAGAAAGAAAGCCATCGAAATGCAGCCTGCAGAAGACGAATATGTAAACCGCCAGCAGGAGAGATTCAACTATCTCTTCAATGACATAACAGAAAAAGAAGTTCCGTTTAAGGATGACACAGTAAAAGGCTCCCAGTTCAGACAGCCTCTCATGGAATTCTCCGGAGCATGTCCGGGATGCGGTGAGTCACCTTATGCAAAGCTTATAACTCAGCTTTTCGGTGACAGAATGTTCATAGCCAATGCTACGGGCTGCAGCTCCATATGGGGATGCAGTGCACCAAGTTCACCTTACACAGTAAACAAAGAAGGAAAGGGTCCTGCATGGGCCAACTCACTCTTTGAGGACAATGCTGAATTTGGATTAGGTATGGCTATATCAGTTGAAGCTCAGAGGAAAGAACTGAAATCAGCAGCTGAAAGGCTGGAGCCTGTCATCGGAATACCTGCAAAGGCATGGCTGGTATCCATGGATGATCCGACAACTTCTGTAAAGACGGGAGAAGCTTTTGCCGAGGCTTGCAGAGCTCTGGCAGACACCAATGAAGATGCCAGATATGTTGTAGAAAATAAGGATATGCTGTCAAAACCTTCAATGTGGATATTCGGAGGAGACGGCTGGGCATATGATATCGGTTACGGTGGTCTGGATCATGTCCTGGCTTCCGGCGAAAATGTAAATGTCATGGTATTTGATACCGAAGTTTACTCCAATACCGGCGGACAGTCCTCAAAGGCAACTCCTATCGGTGCCGTTGCAAAATTTGCAGCTTCCGGAAAGGCAGTCAAAAAGAAAGATCTGGCTCAGATAGCCATGGCTTACGGCTACGTATATGTGGCACAGGTAGCGATGGGTGCAAATCCGGCCCAGACTCTCAAAGCCATCAAAGAAGCCGAAGCATATAACGGACCTTCCCTGATTATCGCTTATGCACCTTGCATCAACCATGGTGTAAAAGCCGGAATGAACAAATCAATGCTTGAGATGAAGAACGCTGTAAGATCCGGATACTGGAATCTGCTGAGATATAATCCGGACCTGGTAAAAGAAGGCAAGAATCCGCTCTCACTGGACAGCGGAGAAGCCAACGAAAGTTACAGAGACTTCATCATGGGCGAAGTAAGATACAATTCACTGCAGCTCAAGTTCCCTGAAAGGGCAGAACAGCTCTTTGAAAAGGCTGAAGAGGTTGCAAAGGAAAGATACGAGACCCTGCTCAATCGCAAGAAGAGCATGGATAATTAGGAAAGGAGGATGAGCAAAATGAAAAAGTTTGAAGTAACATACAAGAGAAGACTTAATTCCAACATGGTTTGGCTTAAGATCTATGCCCCGCTTGTGGCAAAGCACGCAAAGCCGGGCCAGTTCATCATCCTTCGTACAGACGAATACGGTGAGAGAATTCCGCTGACCATGGCAGGCCATGACGAGAAAGACGGAACCATCGATTTGATTTATGCAGCTGTAGGCAGAACCACAATGCTGATGGATCAGCTGGAAGTAGGCGACTGCCTTGCTGATGTTGTAGGACCTCTGGGAAAACCGACTCACATGGATGGACTGAAAAAGGTATGCGTAGTAGGAGGAGGTACAGGAAATGCTCTGGCATATCCGCTGGCTACCGGAATGAAAAAAGCCGGAGTGGAAGTGGACATGATTGAAGGTTTCAAGACAAAAGAACTTGTAATTCTTGAAGATGAATTCAGAGCCGGTGTGGACAGACTTTATGTTGTGACTGACGACGGCTCCTACGGAGAAAAGGCCTTTACCACCGACAAGCTGAAACAGCTCATTGCGGAAGGAAACGAATATGACGAAATCGTTGCCGTAGGTCCTCCGATGATGATGAAGTTTGTATGCCAGATTGCTCAGGAGCATAACATTAAATCCATAGCTTCCCTTACGGCATATATGATTGACGGTACGGGAATGTGCGGAGGCTGCCGCTGCAATATTGGCGGTGAAGATAAGTTTGTATGTGTTGACGGACCTGAATTTGACGGTTCACTGGTTGACTGGGATGAGCTTATCAGAAGAAGCAATTATTACAAGGATCAGGAGGCCGAAGACAGAGCCCATGTATGTCGTTTGACAGGAGGTGTTCGTTACCATGATTAATTTAGTAAGAGAAAAGAATCCCATGCCTGAACAGGCTCCTGATGTGAGAAATAAAAACTTTCTGGAAGTAGCCCGGGGATATACCGAGGATATGGCGGTAAGGGAGGCCATGAGATGCCTTAAATGCCGCAAAAGACCTTGCATGTCCGGATGTCCTGTAATGGTTAAAATACCTGACTTCATAGCTAAAGTGGCAGAAGGCGAGTTTGAAGAAGCTTACAAGATAATAAGCGAAACCAGTTCACTGCCTGCAATATGCGGTCGTGTATGTCCTCAGGAAACTCAATGTGAAGGCAAATGCGTTCACGGCAAAAAAGGAGAGCCTGTGGCCATAGGCCGTCTGGAAAGATTTGTCGCCGACTGGCATGCAGCAAATTTCGGAGATGAGGAAATCAAGCCTGCCCAGAGCAATGGTCATAAGGTTGCAGTAATAGGTGCAGGCCCTGCAGGACTTGCCTGTGCAGGCGACCTTATCAACAAGGGCTATGACGTTACGGTGTTCGAAAGTCTGCATAAAACCGGAGGCGTTCTGGTATACGGGATCCCTCAGTTCCGTCTGCCGAAAGAAATAGTTGCCGCCGAAGTTGCAAAATTGGAGACAAAAGGTGTCAAGTTTGTAACCGATGCTATTGTCGGAAGAGCCATGACTGTGGATGAACTGATGAAAGAAGAGGGCTTCGAGTCTGTGTTTATCGGAACCGGTGCAGGCCTGCCGGCCTTCATGAATATTCCGGGAGAAAATCTGCTGGGAGTATGTTCAGCCAACGAATATCTGACAAGAATAAATCTTATGAAGGCCTATCTGCCTGAATATGATACACCTATACAGCATGCGAAGAACATTGCCGTGGTAGGCGGAGGAAACGTCGCTATGGATGCTGCAAGATGCGCAAAGCGCATGGGAGCTGAAAATGTATATATCATATACAGACGTTCAGCCGAGGAAATCCCTGCAAGAGCTGAAGAAATACATCATGCCGTAGAGGAGGGTATCGACTTCAGATATCTGACAAATCCTGTAGCTGTAAAGGGCACAGAAGACGGTCATGTATGCGGAATCGAATGCGTAAAGATGCAGCTGGGAGAGCCTGATGCTTCAGGAAGAAGAAGACCTGTGGAAATAAAGGACTCCAACTTCGTTCTGGATGTGGATTGCGTAATAATGGCTATAGGAACCAAGCTGAACACGCTGATTCTTGATACTACCGAAAATCTTGAAGCCAATGCAAAGGGAGGAATCGGAACTAACGAGGAAGCAGCAACCAACCGTCCGGGAATCTTTGCCGGAGGAGATGCCGTTACCGGTGCAGCTACGGTAATCAAGGCCATGGGCGCAGGAAAAGTTGCGGCAGCAGGTATAGATGAATACTTGAGCAAGTAGCCGGAACTTTGAAGGCTTCTTTGCAGATGCCGGAATAAAATTAAATATAAAAAACCAGAGAACTTCGGATCTCTGGTTTTTTGTATAAGGAAAACTCCGTATTTGACACTTTTTTTAAGAAGTGAGTTGTCATTCCCGAAGATTTGACGTATTACCTGAAAGACAACTCATTATTTTACAAATTATCATCTTCATCCGGCGAAGAATCATATTCAAGAATATCCCCCGGCTGGCAGTGAAGAACATCGCATATGGCAGCCAGAGTTGTGAAACGTATGGCGCTTATATGCCCGTTCTTCATTTTTGAAAGATTAACATTGGCTACCCCGACCTTTTCCGAAAGCTCATTGAGGCTCATTTTACGGTCAGCCATTACTCGATCTAATCTCAACACAATATGTCCCATTATTACCCCTCCTGTTTACAGTGTTTCATCGGATTCACGCTGCAGCTGAACACCATATTTAAATACTGTGCACAGGCAGTATGCTACAGCAAAAGCAATTACTATTCCCCACTGTATGCATATATCGCTTTCCTGACCTGCGCTGAGGAAAGAACTTGAAAGCGTTTCTGACAGCGAGGCGAAAACAGCCACAGGTATAAGGGAGAAACTGAAATTTTTCATCCTTTTTACCACATCATCGCAGAAAGGCGACTGGCATGCAGTAAAGGCTTTGAAAAGTTTCTTGAGCATAAACAGAGCGGCTGCCGCAGAGAGCATAAAAATCGCCCCGGCGAAAATAGCAGAAGTAAGGCTTTTTACATGGTATACCGCAGGATCCGAGGAAGCGGTTATTGTTTTATATCCGTCAGAGGAACTGATTAATGCAGATGAAAAGTTGTTGTTGAAAAATGAAAGAGAGGCATCCATCTGCGTTTCTTCCGGTGGAGTATTGGAAAAATTGTCATTATCTGTGGTGTAAGCAAAACTGTCTACCATGTTATTCCATACACTGCCGAAATACTTTTCACTGACATTTATTTCCGCACCTTTTGTGATAGTTACACTTACGGCTTCGTCAGGTACAGAAGATATAACTGCCGCAGCAACTGTCAGAGCTACGCAGGCAATAATAGTGATGACCAGAAGAACAGTAATTATAATGTTTCCTATTTTGCCGAAACGGTTCACTTTAGATATTGTGTTATTATTCATGATTTACCCCTTTCTATGCAATACATAAAAAATTTAATGTTTATCGTTAAATGCAGTATAACTCGCCTTTCGTCCTTTGTCAACATAAAATTTAATGTTTTTCGTTAAAATTTTTAAGTTATGCGTTAATGCTTCTGGGCAAAGTTCTGATATGCTTCGGAAAACAGCGAAAAAAATGCCGCATCGTATTATATAGATGCAGCAATTTCCATAATCATCTCACGGCAGGCGCCGCAGACGTTGCCCATGTTCAGGGCTTTGCAAAGTTCTTTCAGATCAGTGACATTGTTTTCTCTGATGTAATCTTCGATGGTACCGCGAGTCACATGGCGGCACACGCATACTTCGTATTCTCTTGAATTTTTATCCATAACGACCTCCAATATATTTAATTATACCACAACCGTGCGGTATAAAACAATTGCCCGGCACCACTTTTAATTCGCCGGAGAAAGTGGTATAATCTATATAAAATATAAAGAAAAGGGATGAGTGAAATGATAAAAGTAGATATTTTTTCGGGATTCTTAGGTGCCGGCAAAACAACGCTCATAAAGAAGCTTGTGGAGGAGGCATACAAAGGCGAAAAAATCGTACTGATAGAAAATGAATTTGGAGAAATCGGCATAGATGGGGGATTTTTAAAGGATGCCGGGATTGAAATAAACGAAATGAATTCAGGATGCATATGCTGCAGCCTGGTAGGAGATTTCGGAAAAGCTCTAAGGCAGGTAATAGAACAGTTTGAACCTGAAAGGATATTGATTGAACCTTCAGGTGTAGGCAAACTCAGCGATATAATTGATGCCGTAAGAAACCTTCACCTTGATGAAGTTTCCCTCAATGGATTTACCACGGTGGTAGATGCAGGTAAGGCAAAGATATACATGAAAAATTTTGGCGAATTTTTCAATAATCAGGTAGAACATGCAAGTTCGATCATTCTCAGTCATACGGCAAAGCTTTCACAGGAGAAGCTGGAAGCCGTTGTTGAACTGCTTAGAGAACACAATCCGAATGCAGTAATAATAACCACCGACTGGGATCAGCTTACAGGTGCACAGATACTCGATGCAATAGAAAGAAAAGATACTCTCGAAGAAGCGCTTCACCATCTGGAAGAGGAGCATCATCACCATGACCACGCGGATGAACATGAGCATCACCACCATGGCCATGACCATCATCACGACCATGAAGAAAAGCATGACCATCATCACGACCATGACGATGAACATGAACATCACCATCACGACCATGACGATGAACATCATCATCACGACCACGACGGCCACTGCTGCTGCGGTCACGATCATGACCATGAGGGACATCATCACGCAGATGAGATCTTTGACAGCATAGGAATTGAAACCGCAAAGAAATTTACAGTGGAAAATATTCAGAAAGCACTGGAGGAGCTGGAAGATGAACATACTTATGGTATGGTTCTCAGGGCAAAGGGAATAGTTGAGGATGAAAACGGCGGATGGATTCACTTCGACTATGTTCCGGGCGAGCCGGATGTAAGACACGGCAGTGCCGAAATTACGGGAAGACTATGTGTAATAGGCTCAGACATTGACGAGACAAAGATACATCAGCTTTTCGGAATATAGCCGGAGAAAGGATTTGAAGCATGAGTACACGTGAGATACCTGTATATTTGTTTACAGGATTTTTAGACGCAGGAAAAACGACATTCATACAGGAAACACTGGAAGACCCGCAGTTTAATGGTGGAGAAAAGACATTGGTTCTCTTGTGTGAGGAGGGCGAGACTGAGCTGCAGCCTTTGAAATTCGCTTCATCCAATGTAAAAATAGTTACGGTTGAGGAAGAAGAACAGCTGACACCACAGTTCCTGGCCGGCCTTGAAAAGCAATATGGCTTTGAGAGGGCAGTTATAGAGTATAATGGCATGTGGCTTCTGGACAACCTTTATGGTGCCCTGCCGCAAAACTGGGTGGTTTATCAGGAAATGGCATTTGCCGATGCAAGGACATTCCTGACATATAACAACAACATGAGAAACCTGACGGTGGACAAGATGAAGTCACCGGAAGCCATAGTATTCAAATATTTCGACAGTTCTATGGATAAGATGGAGTATCACAAGGTGGTACGCGTAATAAACCGCAGATGTCAGATACTGTATGAATACAGCAAGGATGAAGTGGAGCTGGACAACATTGAAGATCCGCTGCCTTATGATATAAATGCCGATGTCATAGAAATCTCCGATAAAGATTATGCCATATGGTATACAGACATGAATGAGGATGAAGCGAAATATTACAACAAGACAATCAAAGTCAAGGGAAGGACTCTTCTCGGGGGAGGTCTGGACGATGATGAGTTTGTGATAGGAAGACACATAATGACATGCTGTGTGGAAGACATACAGTTCGGCGGACTGGTAGCCAAATGGCCCGAAGCCCGGAGCCTTGAACATGGAGGCTGGGTTGTCATGACAGCTGTGGTGCGCAAAGAGTTTAATCATATGTATCAGAGTGAAGGACCTGTATTTGACGTGATGAACGTCGAGAAAGTCACTGCACCTGAAGAAGAAGTCGCTACTTTTTATTAAGCTATTGAGACGGAGGTTGCTCGCCATGAGAAAAACTAAAATCGTTTGTACATTGGGACCGTCATCATCTGACGAGAAAACCCTGAGGGCCATGCTGGAAGCGGGAATGAATGTTGCAAGACTCAACTTTTCCCATGGTACACATGAGGGACACGGAAAGACAATAGATCTGTTCAGAAAAGTAAGAGATGAGCTGGGCGTACCGGCTGCCGTTCTCCTTGATACCAAGGGACCGGAAATCAGAACAGGCAATTTTGTCAGGGGCGAAGAAATCCTTAAGGATGGCCAGAAATTTACGCTTACCACCAGAGAAGTGGAGGGCACGACTGAAATAGTAAGTGTGACATACAAAGACCTTCCGAAGGAAGTGCAAAAAGATAATCTGATACTGATAAACGACGGAAAGATAGTAATTCGCGTTGAAGAAACTACCGACACCGATGTTGCGGGTGTAGTCGTTCACGGGGGAAAGATAAGCAATCACAAAGGAATCAATCTCCCAAATGTAAACCTGCATATGGAATATTTGAGCCCTCAGGACAAAGAGGACATCCTCTTCGGAATAAAGAAGGATGTGGACTATATTGCAGCATCCTTTGTGCGCAGTGCAGGCGATGTTTTTGCAATACGCAGCCTTCTGGATGAAAACGGCGGCAACGAAATAAAGATAATAGCAAAAATAGAGAGCACGCAGGGAGTTGAGAACTTTGAAGAGATACTCGATGCAGCCGATGGAATAATGGTAGCACGTGGCGATATGGGTGTGGAAGTTGCTTATGAAAAACTGCCGGGAATACAAAAGAAATTTATCAGAAGATGTGTTCAGTCAGGCAAAATAGTAATTACGGCAACTCAGATGCTGGAATCAATGACCACAAGCCCGATACCGACAAGAGCCGAAATAACGGATGTGGCAAATGCCGTATTTGACGGAACAACTGCAGTAATGTTGTCCGGAGAAACAGCTGCCGGACAATATCCGGTGGAAGCTGTTGCTGCCATGGCAAAGATAGCTGAGCAGGCGGAGGCTGACAGACCTAAAACACCATCAAGGAATATTGTATGGCATGAGATGGATGCTCTTGATGTAACCAACGCGGTAGGACATGCCGCCTGCACACTGGCAAAGGATATAAATGCAGCAGCTCTCATGGCTATAACAAAGACGGGTTATACTGCCAGCAGAATGTCAAAATTCAGACCTGAAATAATGATAATCGGAGCTACGCCTTATCAGAAAACATACCATCAGCTGTCACTCATCTGGGGAGTAATGCCTGTAATGGCCAATTACAGATATGAAATAGAAGATCTGTTTGGACACTGTGCAAGAAAAGCTCTCAGAGCCGGACTTGTGAAGGAGGGCGAACTTGTGGTTATAAGTGCCGGAGTACCTGTAGATGTTCCGGGAAATACCAACATAATCAGAGTCATGGAGGCAACCCTCAGAAGAGATGACTGATATTAAAAAGGCTCCGGGCAATCTACCGGGGCATCAGCGGATGATCATTGACATACCGCCACCACATCTGATATAAAGTAAAAAAAGAGCCTTGCATCCGGCGGTAATACCGCACGGGTAGCAGGCTCGTTTTTTATGTATCCGACAGAGTAATTGTCATTTCCGGAGACAGCCATCTGAATGGCCGAATCTAAGTATGATGTCCTCAGCCTTAAGCTGTGCCCAACATTATGACACAATCCCGTGCCCGGCGCCGTCGAAAATCTCACCTGGGTACAGGTTCAGGTGCAGCTTGTACTACTTATGCTTCGCTGCAGGCTTCTGCACAGTCACATACGCTACCGCAGCAAGCCTCATAGCCATCGCAGGCATCCTCCTCACCGCAGCATGAACAGCATTCCTGCTCAGACAACAGCTTTTCGTATTCAGCGAAAATAGCGTCCTTAATCTTGTTGCGAGTTTCGGAGACAATCGGGTGGGCTATATCTCTAAAATCACCTTCACTCATTTTACGGCTCGGCATAGCAATAAACGGTACTCTAAATTATCGTGTGGGTGAGAGAAAGTCTTCTCTAAACTATCGTGTGGGTACCAGATCGAGAAAATGAGCACTAAAGGTTAGAATCCTAGCCAATAGTGCTCTTTTTATGTGGATTAATCTCTGGTCTTGTTGTAAGGTCCTCTCTTTTTTCCGGACCTTTTTTCACTCTGCAAGGAAGAAGTTAATGCATAAAAGACATCAGGTGATAGTGCGAAGATAACTCGCTTTCTGAATCGCTGGAAATTGTTTATGCCTCTGGATACAGCAAGATATGTTCTAATCTTGCCATTAATGTTTTCTGTGAATGAATTCGACAGTTTTCTCTCGTCATAGGGTCTTAAAAATGAATTCAGTATTTCTTCCTGCCAATTAAAGAGAATGGCTGTAAATTCATCATACTGCCGTATTCCGGAGTTTTTAAATGATTTTGCAATCTTTGGGAATCTGTCACAAGCTTCATCGTAAGTAGATTTCCGATTAAATTCCCTATATTCTTCTTTGAGAGAATATGCCTGAGCAAGAACAGGGAATGTGTCTAGAATCATGTGTAAGATATCGCGACGGTTTAGTTTCATTTTGAATCTGCTGTTGTAAACCCTGTCGTTATCAAGGAAAACATTATCCTTCTCAAGCAGCCAGTGCCATTTCTTCAGCAGGTAATATGCATTGGAGCCATATTCACATTGCTTCATTAAATCGACTCTAAGGCGTTCAAAGCCCTTGGTTAAATGTGAAACAACATGAAAAGGGTCAACGGCGATAGTAGCATTGGGAAAGTAAGTATTTGCAACATCCTTGTATGATTCCCACATATCAATAGTTACATATTTTACGCGGCATCTTTCCTCCCTGGGAATACTTGAAAAATACAGGGATAGGTGCTGTTTGTTTCTTGAATCGAGCACATCATATATATGGCGGTTCACATTATCAACGATGATGCAAAGGTAACTTGAATTGCGTCTGGAAAGATAGTTGTTATGGATTTCATCAATACCCAGACATTCCGGAAGCTGCCGTTTAGGTATGGTGACATATGAATCAAGGTATTTGCATAGCTGAGTTGTTGATATATTTAGTTCATCGGAAATCATCTTAAGGTTGTAATTAAGATTTCCGAGGAGCTTCATTGCATTTTGGATAAGAAAGTATGAGGAATTAAATCCATCAAAGGAGAATGGATTCCTTTCAAATGCAGTTTTCTTGCAGTCCTTACAAATATATCTGTTGGCATTGTAATGTATGATGCCTTTGTGATCCCGGAAGGCGGGATGATTGATAATTTTAAGTTTATGTCCGTGCCCAATCATCTGGCCGCTACAAACGGGGCAGGACATGGGCTTTCTGACAAGTGTAATGTCATAGTAAACGGTGTCATCAACTACCCGGACATTGCACTCTGAGATATCTGAGGTAGTGACATTTAGCAATGATGTGATAAAATCAATATTAGGAATAACGATTCCTCCCTTCGTGTTAAATCATGATTCAGTTGCAAATCAATCATAATACATGAAGGGCTTTTTTTCTACCCACACGATAATTTAGAGAACACCCACACGAACAAAAAAAGTGGGTGAATTTCACCCACACGATAGTTTAGAGATCACCCACACCCACACGATAATTTAGAGCGCCCAATAAACAAACCGTTCTGGCCATCGATGATTTTGATATCATGCACCACAAACTCATTGTCAAAGGTCACCGAAACGATAGCTTTCATTTTTCCCTCGTCGGTAACCTTTCGGATCCTTACGTCGGTAATATTCATTTTTTCACCTTCCTTACACGTACACTTTTATGACACTTTCAGTATACCCTTAAAATGGGTAATTTGCAATAATATTTTCAAAATATGTCAAAGTTTGGTGTAACTGTAATTTTTTTGTTTTCTTCATCTATATCGCCGAGGAAAACTACGGAGGTGTAGTTCTCTATTTTTTTCTTAACAGGTTCTGTGGAGGCAATGGCAACACCAACACCTACAACATGACCATTAAATTCACCTATTATTTCTGTTATGCCGCTGATACTTCCTCCTCCGCGCATAAAATCGTCTATTACAAGAACGTTGGAATCAGGTCTTATAGCCCTTTTTGACATGGACATACGCTGTATCCTGTCATAAGAACCGGAAAAATAGTTAATACTTACAGTAGAACCTTCAGAGACTTTTGCCTCGCGACGTATGATTACAAGAGGCAGGTTCATCAGCTGTGCAACATTGGCAGCAAGAGGTATACCTTTTGTTTCAACAGTTGCCACATAGTCGGCTCCGCAGTCTTTAAATTTTCTTGCAAAGACAGCAGCTATCTTTTTGATGAACTCAGGGTCGAAAAATATGTCGGATGTGTAAAGGAAGCTTCCGCCCAGCATTCTGCCTGGGTCTGAAAGTTTTCTGCAGAACTCCTCCTGAAGCTGTGCCAGCTTTTCGTCAGATATGTGAGGCACAAATCTGACACCGCCTTTGGCGCCTGTACCTGTTTCCAGTCTGCCTCCTCCCGTAAACTCAAGGGCCGCATTGCATGCTCTGATATCCTCACTTATACTGGATTTGGCAGCTCCGAACAAATCACAGAAGTATTGCAGGCTGTAGACTTTATTAGGGGACTGGGTAAGAATTTCTATCATCGCCCCGACTCTTTCTGTACGCTTCATTTCTCCCTCCCTTATCTCTGATGGTACTATATTATTTCTTTTTTCTTTTTTTGTCAAATTTCTATAAACATTTCTTATAGGAATGTGATATAATAACTTAGATAATTATGTCATTAGACTTGGAGGCGCATTTAAGCATGATAGACTTATCACAATACAAGACAATACACTGCATTGGGATAGGCGGCATAGGCCTGTCTGCCATTGCAGAGATTTTATTATCAAGAGGGTACAATGTAACAGGCTCCGACATGAAGGAATCCGACATGACAAGCCATCTGGCATCCAAAGGAGCAAGAATTTTTATAGGCCATAGAGCAGAAAATGTGGAGAACGCAGATTTAGTCGTATATTCGGCAGCCGTAGGCAGGGACAACCCCGAACTTATGAGAGCCGCCGAAAGAGGAGTACCGGCAGTAACCAGAGCGCAGATGCTGGGTGTACTGATGGACGAATACGAGAACAGCATTGCTATTTCCGGAACTCACGGAAAGACCACCACAACCTCTATGGTTTCTTTAATTTTAGACAGAGCCAGGATGGAGCCTACCATCCTTGTGGGAGGCAATCTGGCGGAAATAGGCGGCAACGTGAAGGTGGGCCACAGCAAATACTTTGTGACAGAAGCCTGTGAATATATGGACAGCTTTCTGAGCCTGCGTCCGCGTATAGAAATTATTCTCAACATTGATTCAGATCATCTGGACTATTTTAAAGACATAGATCATATTGTGAGTTCCTTTGACAAGTTTGCAGGGCTTGTGCCTGAGGATGGTCTGATTGTAGCTTATCAGGCAAACCCGTTTGTGAGTCAGGTCATCAAAAATCTCAATAACGTGGTAACCTTCGGTCTCAACGAAAACTGCACGTATTATGGCGAAGATATCGACTTCAACGAAAACGGAATGCCTGCTTTCAACGTAAAAAAAGAAGGCAGGACTCTTTGCCGCGTTCAGCTTTCCGTTCCGGGAGAACATAATGTTCTTAATGCTCTGGCAGCTTTTGCGTGCTGTCACAGCCTGGGCGTTGACAGTGAGATAATCAGAGACACTTTGCGGGAATATAGGGGGACTCAGCGCCGTTTTGACATTGTCGGAACCACAGCAACAGGAGTAAAGATTGTGGACGACTATGCTCATCATCCGACAGAAATCAAAGCTACTCTTGAAGCCTGCCAGAATGTTCCGCACAACAAACTGTGGTGCCCGCGGTGGAGGCCCTGCTGGACACCGTGGAAGAGCTGAACTACAAGCGCAGCATCCTGGTCTTCCAGCCCCATACCTATACCAGAACCCTGGCACTTTTTGATGACTTTGCAGATGCATTTCAGAAAGCTGACGAGCTTGTCCTTGCCGAGATTTACGCGGCCAGAGAAAAAAACATCTACAAAATCTCATCAGCCAGCCTGGCGGAAAAAATAAAAGAATGTCACCCTGAAAAAAAGGTATCCTTTATGGAAAGCTTTGATGAAATAGCCGATTATGTATATCAAAACGCCCAAAACGGCGATCTTGTGCTGACCATGGGAGCCGGAGATATATATAAAGTAGGGGAAATACTTTTAAATAAATAATGCTATTGATATAAGAGTGGAGATTGCCATGTTCAGAGACGAAATAGAAGAAAAAAGAGCAAGAAGGCTTGAAATAATAGAAAAACATGTTAAAAACGGAGTGATTTTTGAAGATGAGTTCACCGCGTATATAGATAGTGAAGTCATCATCGGAGAAGGAACTTTTATAGGACCATGCGTTACACTCCGCGGAAATACGGTTATAGGTCAAAGATGTTCAATTGGACAAAATACGGTTATAACTGACTCCAAGATAGATGATGATGTCGACATAAAAAGTTCGGTCATCACTGAAAGCACTATAGGCAGCGGCACAAAAACAGGACCTTTTGCCTATCTCAGACCCGGAAGTCATATAGGTAAAAACTGCAAAGTCGGAGATTTTGTCGAGGTGAAGAATTCCACTTTCGGAGACGGGTCCAAGGCGTCACACCTGACATATATAGGCGATTCTGATGTGGGAGACGATGTGAATTTAGGCTGCGGCGTAGTATTCGTCAACTATGACGGAACAAAAAAATACCGGTCTGTCGTGGAAGACGGAGCGTTTATAGGCTGCAACAGCAATCTGGTTTCACCTGTTAAAGTCGGAAAAGGTGCATATATAGCAGCAGGCAGTACCGTAACGGAAGATGTGGAAGGGGACGCATTGTATATTGCCCGCGCAAAGGGAACGAAAAAGGCCGGATGGGTTTCGGCCAAAGGGATTTTGAAGAAAAAGAAATAACAGCTACTGCAAGAACAAGAAAATTTAAGAAGGCGAGGTAAACAAATTGAGAAGCGGAGTATTTGCTGACTACAAAATCTTTACAGGTAATTCACATCCTGAGCTGGCTGAGGAAATAGCCGGAATAATGGGAAAACCACTGGGAAAGGCAACGGTGACTAAATTCAGTGACGGTGAAATATCAGTTAATATATGGGAGACCGTCAGAGGTCTGGATGTATATATAGTTCAGTCCACCTGCAACCCTGTAAATGACAATCTTATGGAGTTGCTGATAATGATAGATGCCATGAAGAGAGCGTCAGCAGGAAGAATAAATGCAATCATTCCTTATTATGGATATGCACGTCAGGACAGAAAAGCCAAGGCAAGAGATCCGATTACAGCAAAGCTGGTAGCAGACCTTATAATGGCAGCCGGAGCAGACAGAGTTCTTACTATGGATCTTCACGCCAACCAGATCCAGGGATATTTTGACATACCTGTAGATCATCTTCTGGGAATGCCGATCCTCGCAAAATATTTCCAGGAAAGACACATGGATGATCTGGTGGTTGTATCACCGGATCACGGAAGTGTAACCCGTGCAAGAAATCTGGCCCAGTATCTTAATTGCCCAATAGCAATAATTGACAAGAGAAGACCTGAACCAAATAAGAGTGAGATAATGAATATTATCGGAAACATTGAAGACAAAAATTGTATCATTGTTGATGATATGATAGATACTGCAGGAACTATCTGTAATGCCGCAAATGCCATCAAAGACCTGGGAGCTAAATCGGTGCGGGCCGCAGCCACTCACCCTGTGCTGTCGGGACCTGCAGTGGAGAGACTCGAAAGTTCAGCTATTGAAGAGCTGGTTCTTCTTAACACCGTGCCTCTTCCTGTAGAAAAGAGACTGACGAAGATGACTTTCCTGTCTGTTGCACCGCTCTTTGCAGAAGCTATGACAAGAGTATTCACCAACGGTTCTATCAGTGTGCTCTTTGACTGATGAGCCTGCAGGGAAAAAATAAAAAGACGAAAGGATAATGCCATGTACATAATAGTAGGTCTCGGAAATCCGGGGAAAAAATACGAGAACACTCGTCATAACATGGGCTTTCTTGCTGTAGACCTGCTGGCCGAAAAATATGGTATTAAAGTAAACAAGCTGAGATTCAAGGCCCTGACCGGCGAAGGAAGAATAGCCGATCAGAAGGTCCTGATAATGAAGCCTCAGACATATATGAATCTGAGCGGTGAATCTGTCAGACAGGCTCTGGAATATTACAAAGAAGATTCACAGAATCTTATTGTCATATATGATGACATAGACATTCCCACCGGATCCGTACGCATAAGGAAAAAGGGAAGTGCAGGCACACACAACGGAATGAGAAGCATTTTATACCAGATACAGACAGAAGATTTCCCGCGCATCAGAGTGGGAATAGGGTCAGGCAAAAAAGAAAACCTGATAGACTATGTTACGGGAGGAGTCAGTAGCAGCGAAAAGACACTGCTGGAGGAATCTCTTATCAAGGCAGCGGAGGGCGCTGCCTGCATAGTGGAAAAGGGAATAGACAAAGCCATGAACGAATATAATGTAAGACCCAAAAAAGAAAAAGTGACAGAGGAAGGAAAAGATGATTAATGTATCGGGCGTATCGGACGCCCGCGTTGCTCCTTGCGCAGCTGAGCTTATCAGGGAAGAAGAACAGAGCCTCATAATTGTGTCCGGCAGCATAAGGGCACAGCGACTGGCTGAAGATCTTTCTTTTTTTACAGAAGACCGAACTATAATGGTGCTGCCCGAAGAGGATCAGTTTTTTCTCAGATATGAGGCAAGGAATCAGGACAAGTTGATAGAGAGAATGAAAGCTTTGAAGGCGCTGCGAAAGGGGGAACCTGTTATTGTCGTGGCGCCTGTTTCTGCTGCAGTAAAAAAACTTACGCCTCATAGGAACTTCGAGCAGAGCACTGTAAAACTCATTCTGGGACAGGATACGGATCCGGAGGAACTGAAAAAAAGCTTGGTTTCCATGGGATATGAATATGTCTCCATGGTTGAAAGTCCGGGACAGTTCAGCATAAGAGGAGGAATAACTGATATTTATACGCCGGACGGAGCCTATCCGTACAGAGTAGAGCTTTTTGGAACAGAGGTGGATTCCATCAGAACTTTCGATCCGGATACCCAGCGCTCGGTTGATAGCCTTAAGTCGGTGGAAGTCTATCCGGCAAAGCAGCTTACCATATCCGAAGAGCTTTTCAGAAAAACAGCTGAATTTGTAGAAAAGGAATACGAAAAACAGGCCCGTAAACTGGAAAATAATCACGGCGATGCAGCAGCAAAGCTCAGAGAGACAAAAAACCAGCTCTGTGAATATATACTGAACACGCCCAACATGTCGCTGCTGGAGAATTATATCCATTATTTCTACAGCGAGCCGGAGTATATATGGGATTATATGACTTCAGGACGTGTCATGCTGGACGATCCCGAAAGAATTTTTGAGACGCTGAATGCCCGCGAAAAAGAAATGAAGGAGGATTTTAAAGTCCTTCTGGAGCGCGGAGAAGCAATACCTCAGGATGCAGCGCTGATATGCGGAAAAGCACAGCTGCAGGACATACTGGAAAGAAAAGACACGGTAATTTTCACGCCGTTTCCAAAGAGAATAAAAGGTATAGATAACTTTGACAAGATATATAATGTAAACAGCCGTCAGATGATAAACTTCGGAGGAAATCTGGATCTTCTGGAGTCTGAACTGAAGAACTATGTAAAAAAAGGGTACAAGATAACTATTGTTTCTTCATCGAATGCAAGAATTGAAAATCTGAGAGAGTTTACATCGCGAATAAATACCGGCGGCAACATCGTATTTTGCCGGGGAAGTCTTACCGCCGGCATGGATTTTCCGGAGGAGAAACTTTGCTGGATAAGCGATAATGACATCTTCAGATACAGTAAAAAGCCAAAGAAGAAAAGAAAATACAGGGATAAGGGGCAGAAGCTGGAATCTTTCACGGATCTGAGAACCGGAGATTATGTTGTGCACGAAAATCACGGCATAGGACGGTTTACGGGAATTGAACAGCTGAAGGTCCAAGGTGAAAAGAAGGACTATATCAGAATAAAATATGCCGGAAACGACGTTCTTTATGTTCCTGTTGAGCAGATGGATCTGGTTCAGAGATATATAGGAGGCGAGTCTTCGGTACCAAGAGTAAACAAGCTTTCCGGTGGCGAATGGAAGGCGACAAAAGCCAGAGCTAAAGCAGCCATAGCCGTCTTTGCCAAGGATCTTATCGACTTATATGCTCAGCGAAAGATGGAAAAAGGCTATGCTTTCAGCAGAGACACCACATGGCAGAAAGAATTTGAGGACAGCTTCCCTTATGAGGAAACACAGGATCAACTGAGAGCTGCCGAGGAAATAAAAGAAGATATGGAAAAACCTTTTCCTATGGACAGACTGCTTTGTGGAGATGTAGGCTTCGGAAAGACGGAAGTGGCGGCAAGAGCGCTCTTTAAGTGTGTGGCAGAGGGAAAACAGGCAGCAGTTTTGGTACCTACCACCATCCTTGCAAATCAGCATTACTATACTCTTAAGGAGCGATTTGAGAATTTTCCTTTTAAAGTGGAGATGCTTTCAAGGTTCAGAAATGCCTCACGTCAGAAGGAGATAATGGATGAGCTGAAACAGGGAAAGATAGACCTTATAATCGGAACACATAAACTTCTCTCAAAAGAACTTCAGTTTAAAGATCTGGGACTGCTGGTAGTTGACGAAGAGCAGCGATTCGGGGTGGAACACAAAGAAAAAATCAAACAGATAAAAAAGAATGTGGACGTTCTTACTCTTTCGGCCACACCTATACCAAGGACGCTGAACATGTCTCTTACGGGCATCAAGGATATGAGCCTTATAGAAGAACCTCCGGAAGAAAGATATCCGGTGCAGACTTATGTACTTGAGCAGGACAATGACCTTATCAGGGATATAATACAGCGGGAAATTGCCCGAGGCGGCCAGGTCTATGTGGTATTTAACCGAGTAAGAGGAATACTCAATATTGCAGATCTGATACAGGAACTGGTTCCGGAAGCGCGCATTGCGGTAGGTCACGGTCAGATGAACGAAACTGCTCTGGAAGAAGCGATGCTCAGTTTTATAAGCGGCGAAAGCAATGTGCTGATTTCTACCACCATAGTGGAATCAGGAATAGATATACCTAATGCAAACACCATGATAATAATGGATTCAGACCGATATGGCCTTTCTCAGTTGTACCAGCTGAGAGGAAGGGTGGGTCGCTCCAATAAGCAGGCCTATGCCTATCTGATGTACCAGAAGGATAAGGTGCTTACTGAAACTGCCGAAAAAAGGCTCAAAGCCATAAGAGAATTCACAGAGTTCGGGTCAGGTTTCAAAGTGGCCATGAGAGATCTGGAGATAAGAGGTGCAGGCAACATGCTGGGAACCGAGCAGTCCGGTCATATGGTGAATATAGGTTATGAACTCTACTGCAAGATGGTGGATGATGCCGTAAGAGCCCTTCAGGGTGAGATAGTAAATGAAGAAAAAGAAGAAATAACCGTAAACCTCAAGGCTTCGGCATATATTCCGGAAGAATATATCTATGAGGAGAGCATTAAACTTCAGATGTACAAAAAAATCGCCGCTGTGAGAAGCCGCGATGATGAAGATGAGATTATCGATGAACTAATTGACCGGTTCGGAGATGTTCCGCAGCCTGCCATAAACCTTATAAAGATATCTCATATAAGATATCTGGCCGGGCTTCTGTCAATTACGGATATACAGCAGCAGGGAAACAAAGTTATTCTCAACTTTGCCGAAAAAAACGCTTTAAGCGGCTTCGGGCTGGCTGATGCCACAGCCAGATTCGGACCTAAACTATTCATACATGGCGGTCAGGTTCCTTTTGTACGACTTACCGTCAACGAAAAAAAGAATCTGGAAGAAACGCTGGAACTTCTTGAAGTTCTTGCGGAAAACCGAGCCGGAAGACATGAAGAACGGCGGTCATAAATGACCGCCGTTTTCGGTGATTTCAGTTCTCCATCTGACGGGCCAGGAAGGAGGCGCCTACTTCTGCAACCTTTAGCTCCGCCTCGCCAAGTGTCTTGTCATCCTTTGGCAGAATGGTGATGGACCCGATGGGATCACCCTGGGAAACAATTGGCACCACTATTTTTGACTCGTTTAAGTAGCGGTTTTTGCTTTGGATTATTTTGTCGAGTTCCGAGTCGACCCGTTTGTCACTGTATTCTTTTTTTTCGGATCCGGAAGCGGCAATTATCTGATCAGTGTCAGAGACTATGATAGTACCGCCCAGTATCTTTGATGCGGTCTCGGCATATTCTCCGGCAAACTGGCTTAATTCGTTAATGGGAGAATACTTTTTCAAAATCACTTCTCCTGTATTGCTTGTATAAATCTCAAGCGGATCGCCTTCTCTGATTCTCAGAACTCTTCTTATTTCCTTGGGAACGACAACCCTGCCCAAATCGTCTATTCTTCTGACAATTCCGGTAGCTTTCATATAAAAAATCCTCCATTTGCTGTACTTGACCTTTCTGAAAGTAGTATTTGTAAAGAGAGGAATTTTATGCGCTTTTTTTGACACCGTATTTTCACATCGAAGCCATTGGAAATACTTATAAAATATGATATACTTAATCGTTAAGATAAATAAACAGATACGAATCAGGAGAAAAATATGCTTTTTAAAAATATAACTGTTTTAGACGAAAATTACCAGATAAAAAATAATATGTATGTAGCTACAGACGGCAGAACCATAAGCTATGTCGGACAGGACAGACCTGCCGGAGACACGGGCAGAGAATATGACGGCAGAGGCAGACTGCTTATGCCGGGATTCTACAATTCACACGCTCATTCGCCTATGGCTCTGATGCGCGGGTACGGAGAAAATCTTGCATTACAGGACTGGCTCAACAAAAAGATATTTCCTTTTGAAGACAAGCTGGACAGCAATGCGGTTTACTGGGGAACGCTCCTTTCTTATGCGGAATCGCTGCGGTTTGGTATAGTTTCATCAACAGAGATGTATTATTTTATGGACGATATGGTCAGAGCTGCAGCGGACAGCGGAATCAAAGCCAATATGTCACGTGCAATAGTAAATTTTGATGACGGTGATGTATGGCAGCTGCCTTCAATGAAGGAAATGAAACGCACCTTCGAAGAATATCATAATATATATGACGGAAGAATAAAAATGGATGTGAGCATACATGGTGAATATACATCCAATCATCTGGCCGTGGAGGCTGTGGCAGATTATGCCAGAACCGTAGGCGCCAGAGTCCATGTTCATGTTTCAGAAACAAAATCAGAGCACGAGGAATGTAAGGAACGCCACGGCGGAAAGACGCCGGTGATGTATTTCAGCCAGCTGGGTCTTTTTGATGTTCCGGCAACAGCGGCTCACTGTGTATGGATAGAAGGGGATGACTTTGACATCCTTAAAGAAAAAGGAGTTACCGTTGCTGTGAATCCTGTAAGCAACATGAAACTGGCCAGTGGAGTCTGCAACGTGCCTGAACTTCTCAAAAGAGGAATAAACACTGCCATAGGTACCGACAGTACAGCCAGTAACAACAGCCTGAATTTCATTGAAGAAATGAAATGCTTCGCAATAGCACCTAAGGTTCACTTTGGCGATCCTCAGGTGGTATCCCCGGATCAGACCATATATGCGGCTACCAGGGCAGGTGCACTGGGACAGGGAAGAGACGACTGCGGAATAATAAGAGCCGGTGCGGCTGCTGACCTGATTGTACTGGACATTTCAGGACCTCATATGCATCCTGTTCACGATCTCAAGAATAACCTGGTATATTCCGCTTCCGGAAGCGATGTGGTGCTTACCATGGTAGACGGCAAGGTTCTGTATGACGGTGGAGAATTCACTACCATAGATCTGGAAAAGACAATATTTGAAGCACAGAAAGCGACAGACAAGATTTTAGCTAAGCTTTAACGGAGGATATAATGTCAGGAAATAAAATAATAAAAGGTGTTGCAGTACTGGGAGTTGCTGGTCTTATAGTAAAACTCCTGGGGGCTGTTTTCAGAATACCGCTACAAGGTATGATAGGAGAAGAAGGAATGGCATATTACGGATATGCCTATCCGCTGTATTCGTTCTTTCTCGTGGTGGCCACAGCCGGCATTCCGGTAGCAATATCGAGGCTTGTTTCGGAAAAAATCGCACTCAAAAACTATGCGGGAGCTCATAAGGTGTTCAGAGTTTCATCCTGGCTTCTGCTGGGAATCGGGACCTTTGCCTTCTGCATATGTTTCTTCGGTGCAGAGCTCATAGCAAAATATGCCATTGAAGATATGGGTGCGGTAAAGCCGCTGAAAGCAATAGCGCCTGCACTCATCTTCGTATCTGTAATGTCAGCTTTCAGAGGGTACTTTCAGGGAAGGCAGAACATGAACCCTACTGCATTATCCGAGTTTGCGGAGCAAGTTGTAAGAGTATGTACAGGATTGTTTCTTGCATATTACTTCATGGATAAGTCTCTGGAGTCGGCGGCAGCAGGAGCCACCTTCGGAGCTACGGCAGGATCCATTGCAGGTCTGGTGATAATATTCCTGATATATCTGGGGAACAAGCGGGCAATCCGATATAACATAAAGCGACATCGCCGAAGTGCCGTAAAGGAAAGCAGCGCATCCATAATCAAACAGATACTCATAATAGCCATACCTATAACCATCGGCTCATCCATACTCCCTCTGATAAATGCTGCAGATAGCATGATCGTGCCAAGACGGCTCATGTCATCTGGTTTCAGTCTTGAAGAAGCCAGAATATTATGGGGACAGCTCAGCGGCTACTGTGCCACTATGGCGGGGCTCCCTCAGGCAGTAACCCAGGCGGTGGCAGTTGCCATGGTTCCGGCTATTGCTGCAGCTTTCAAGCTTAACGACAAAAAAGAAGTGGATGAGAGCATCAATCTGGGAATGAGAGCCAGCATGATAATCGGAATGCCATGCGCGATAGGCATAATGGTCCTTGCTGAGCCTATACTGCTTCTTCTTTTCCCAAAGAATCCTGCAGGCGTGGCTAATGCGGCGCCTACTCTTATGATAATGTGCGTGGGTGTGGCATTTATGGCAATACTTCAGACAACAACGGGAATTCTGCAAGGTATTGACAAGCAGATGCTGCCGGTAAAGAACCTGGCCATAGGCGGAGTTGTAAAAATAGTTGCAACTTATATATTTGTGGGAATTCCTTTTATAAATATAAAAGGAGCTTCCATGGGATCCATATTTGTATATGCCATTGCCTTTTTTCTGAATCTGAGAGATGTGAAAAGATACACAGGCGTCAAGATAGATAATGTACAGGTTTTTGTCAAACCTATAATTGTATCAGCGCTCATGGGAGTAAGTGCCTTTGCATCATACAGGCTGATTTATATGGTAGCTGAAAGCAACACCATTGCTACACTGGGAGCAATATTTGTCGGTGTGGTTGTGTACGGCTTCCTGATTCTTGCTACCAAGACGATCACAAAGGCAGAAATAGGCAAACTCCCTAAAGGCGATAAGATGGTTAAAACTCTTGATAAGTTCATAAAATAAGTTGGCAAGGCAAAGGAAAAAAATGAAGAAAGAATATATTCACCTGTCACAGGCGGCAGAAACTCCCCAGGAGGCTATAGGGAGGCTCAAAGATATAATATCCACATTGAGAAGAGAATGTCCGTGGGACAGAGTGCAGACTCACGAAAGCCTGAGAAGCTGCATGACAGAAGAAGCTTATGAGGTGGTAGAAGCCATTGACACGGGCAGTAAAGAAAACCTGGAAGAAGAACTGGGAGACGTCATGCTCCAGGTAGTATTCCATGCAAATCTGGCGGAGGAATCCGGCAACTTTGATTTGACGGATGTAATCAATGGAGAATGCGAAAAGATGATACGCCGTCACCCCCATGTTTTTTTGGAAAAAACATCAAATAATGATGCGAAATCTATTGACAATGTCCTTGAAAAATGGGAGAATATCAAGGCAAAGGAAAAGAAGTCCGCTGAGAATTTGCATATTCTTCAGGGGGTACCCAATGCACTTCCGGCTTTAACAAGAGCCACTAAAATACAAAAGAAAGCGGCAGACGTGGGATTCGACTGGGATGATATATCAGGGGCTCTGGCAAAAGTTACAGAGGAGACCTGCGAACTTACGGAAGCCATCCAACACAGAGAGAATAAGCAGCGGCTCGAAGAGGAACTGGGAGATCTGCTGTTCTCCGTAGTAAACGTTTCAAGGTTTTTAAAGGTAGATCCGGAGGAAGCCCTGCGTGCCACCACCCGCAAATTCATGAAGAGATTTGCATATATCGAGGACAGAAGTCTGGCTTGCGGCAGACATCTTACAGATATGACTCTCGAAGAAATGGACAGGCTATGGGAAGAGGCCAAACAGTCGGAAGAAGACAAATGATAATCTCATATTTTAAGGAGGAATTTTAGATGAACAAGGCTGAATTAGTTGCTGCAGTAGCAGAAAAAACCGATTTCACCAAAAAGGATGCTGAACTGGCAATCAACGCATTAGTTGCAAGCATTGAAGAAGCACTGGTAAAGGGCGAAAAAGTACAGTTAATCGGATTCGGTACTTTTGAAACAAGAGAAAGAAAGGCAAGACAGGGAAGAAACCCTAGAAAGCCTGAAGAAGTTATCGAAATCGAAGCTTCAAAAGCTCCTGTATTCAAAGCAGGTAAGGCTTTAAAGGACGCTGTAAATAAATAGCCTAACCAGAGAGCCATATGCGGATAGATAAATTTCTGAAAAATTCCAGGCTCATAAAGCGTCGTACCGTTGCCAAGGAAGCCTGCGATCAGGGGCGTGTCTTTATAAATGACAAAGTCGCCAAAGCAGGAACGGAGGTAAAAACAGGTGATATCATCAGGATAGAATTCGGAAACAGTTCCATCAGCGCGAAGGTTCTGAATCTGAGTGAATCCTGCAAAAAAGAAGACGCTGCAACTATGTACGAAATAATATAAACAGAAAACACCCTTGAACGATTATTCAAGGGTGTTTTTAATTTTTTCATATAGCATATCATAACTTTTTTTGCAGTTTTCAAGCTTGCCGGATTCTATCATAGCGGCGGCTCCCAGAGTGAGGGCCATTACCCCGAAGAAAAGGCTGTCGGCATCGCTGCGATCATTACGGCTGCAGAAACTGTATATCTCGTCTGAAATCCGTCTGTCAAAAGTGTCCTGATTTGCACCATATAGAGGATTTGCTATTCTGAATTTGACGTTGGCAACGCACAGGCTTGCCACGCGCTGGGCAGGATCGGCAAAACATTCACTTATCTGATTGCCCAGATGTTCCCATTTCTCGTTGGCAAAGGCTATTACTGCACTGATAAATTCCTCCTTATTTTTGAAATGCTTGTAAGGAGCTGCACAGCTGGCACCGCAGGCTGCAGCAACTCTTCGGAGAGAAAAGCCTGAAACACCGTGAAGGGCGATTTCATCGATTCCCGCAGCAAGAAGTTTTTCTTTAAGGGCCTTATAGTTGCCTGTATCCTCCATGTAACCCTCCTGAGTTAATAATGTTAACTTAATTATAATCTCAGGGAAAACATTATGCAATAAATTTTAAAAAAATAAGTAAAATTCTGTTGAAACGGCTAAATATGTGGCAAAGAAAGGTTGACTTACAATAAAAAAATGCTTATAATTCAATATAGTTAACAGTGATAACTTTTTTACACAGACAGCAATTCAAGGGAGAGACAGATGGAAGACTTAAAGGACATACGCAAACAGATAACGGAAACCGACAATCAGATGGCAGAACTGTTTTCAAAAAGGATGCAGCTTGTAGCCAAGGTGGCTGAATATAAGAGAGTCAACGGGCTGCCGGTATATGACCCTAAAAGAGAACAGCAGGTTCTGGCCAACGGTGCCGAGAGAATAAAAGATCCGGAGCTCAAGTCCTATTATAACAGCTTCTTGAAAAGCACTATGGAGATTTCAAGGAGGTATCAGAGCAGCATACTTGAAGGAGTAAGAGTTGCATATTGCGGGACAGAAGGTGCTTTTGCACACATCGCTGCATGCAAAATATTCCCAAAGGCGGCCAAAATCCCATACACCAGTTTTAAAAAAGCTTATGAGGCAGTAGAAAACGGAGAATGCAACTGTGCCGTTCTGCCGGTGGAAAACAGTTTTGCCGGTGACGTGGATCAGGTTAATGATCTGATGTTTTCAGGAAATCTTTTTGTAAACGGAATGTACGACCTGGCGGTGACTCACGACCTTCTGGGAATTGAGGGCGCAACTCTCGGAGACATAAAGACTGTTGTCAGCCATTCTCAGGCACTTTCACAGTGCTCTTCCTTTATCAAGGAAAAAGGACTGAAAGAAATAGAATATTCCAATACGGCGCTGGCAGCTCAATATGTCAAGGAGCAGAACGATAAAAGCATTGCAGCAGTGGCAAGCGCTGAATCAGCCAGGCTCTTCGGTCTTGACGTGGTTGCCAGAAGCATAAATGATGACAGAACCAACACCACAAGATTCGCCGTTTTCTCTCCTGTAGATAACAGGGCTTCCGGAGACAGCGGCAACACATATTTTTCCCTGCTGTTTACGGCGCGAAATGAGGCGGGTTCACTGGCAGGTGCTCTGAGCATACTTGGAAGATACGGGTTCAATATGAGAACACTGCGGTCAAGACCTATGAAAGAACTTCTATGGCAGTATTACTTCTATGTAGAGGCCGAAGGAGATATATACGGTGAAGAAGGCAGAAAATGTGTCGAAGAGATGAAAAGCTGCTGTGACAAGATAAAAATTGTAGGCTCATACAACAATCTGCATGATCAGGAGGAATGAGATGATAATTCCCGTTGAGTTAGGTAAAGACCGCTATGAAATCGTGGTGGAAAGAGGAGCACTGTCCCGGACGGGGGAAATTTTCAGACTGGACAGGAAAGCTCTTATAGTTACAGATGAAGGTGTTCCGTCGCAATATGCCGACGCAGTGGCAAAACGCTGCAGAGATTATGTAAAAGTCACAGTGGAGGCCGGAGAAGAATCTAAAAACCTGGAGAATTTCAAAATGCTCTGCCAGGTGATGCTTGAAAATGACTTCACCAGAAAAGACTGTGTTATTGCGGTAGGCGGCGGAGTGATAGGAGATCTGGCAGGATTCGCAGCATCATGCTATATGAGAGGAATAGATTTCTACAATGTGCCGACAACACTGCTTTCTCAGGTAGATTCATCTGTGGGAGGAAAGACGGCGGTAGATCTTTGCGGAATCAAAAACATAGTAGGCTCTTTCTGTCAGCCCAAAGCGGTACTTATAGACCCTGATGTTCTTGATACATTAAGTGACAGACAGTTTGCCTGCGGAATGGCAGAGGCCATAAAAATGGCCATGACCTGTGATTCAGAGCTTTTTCAGCTGATTGAAGAATGTGATGCCAAAAACGAGATTGAAGATATAATAGCAGGCGCCTTGAGAATAAAGGCTGAAGTGGTGGCCGCAGATGAAAAAGAGGATAATCTTCGCAGAGTGTTGAACTTCGGGCATACATTAGGCCACGGAATAGAAAGCGTTACGGATCTTTATCACGGCGAATGTGTTGCTCTGGGCATGATACCAATGACCGCACCTCATCTCAGGGCGAGACTCACGGCACTGCTGAAAAAAGAAGGGCTCCCTGTTAAATGCAATGCGCCGGCAGAGGAGGTCGCAGAAAAGGCAATGCACGACAAAAAAGCTCAGGCCGGTGGAATAATGACTGTCAGAGTGGACAAGATCGGATGTTTCCACTTTAAAAAGGCCGGTGCAGAAGAACTTATAAAAGATTATGAGGAGACTTTCCGATGAAAAACACCTTCGGCACAGCTCTCACGATCACTCTTTTCGGAGAGAGTCACGGTCCCGCCATAGGAGCGGTTCTCGACGGCATTTCACCGGGAATAAAGATCGATGATGAATATATAGAAAAAAAACTTGCCGCAAGGAAGCCTTACGGCAGAATTTCAACAAAGAGACAGGAACCTGACCGGATAGAATTTCTCAGCGGTGTTTTTGAGGGATATACCACAGGAACTCCTCTGTGCATAATGATAAGAAATCAGGACACACGAAGCAGAGATTACGGAGAACTCAAGGACAAGGCCAGACCTTCTCATGCCGACTACACGGCTTTCTGTAAGTACGGCGGGTTTCAGGACTATAGAGGCGGAGGTCATTTTTCCGGAAGAATCACCGCGGCACTTGTGGCAGCAGGGGCAATCTTAAATCAGGCTCTTGAGCGCAAGGGAATAGCTGTGGCTACCCACATTAAAAGCTGCCATGGTGTGAGAGACAGAAACTTCGAAGATGTTTCTCGTGACATAAGTCTTCTTAACGATAGACTCTTTCCGGTGCTTGACAGCAAGGCTGGAGATCTCATGAAAGATGAGATAGCCGATGCCGCCAGTGAAGGCGACAGCGTGGGAGGCGTTCTGGAGACTGTTATTGCCGGCTTGCCGGCAGGTCTTGGGGAACCGTGGTTTGACACCTTTGAGAGCCTTATTGCTCATGCCATGTTTTCCATTCCGGCAGTTAAAGGAGTCGAGTTCGGGGCAGGCTTTGACATCTGCAATATGAGAGGCTCTGAAGCCAATGACGCCATGAGATATGATGAGCATGGCAGAGTCGTTACAACCACCAACAACAGCGGAGGTATAAACGGCGGCATCACCAACGGTATGCCGGTCCTTTTCAGGACAGCTGTAAAGCCTACGCCTTCAATATTTGTAAATCAGGAGACAATTGATTTCGTGAAACAGGAGAATACTCAGCTTTGCCTCAAGGGCAGACATGATCCTGCAATAGTCCACAGAGCAAGAGCCGTAGTGGATGCCATGACAGCTATTGTAACTGCCGACCTTCTCACGGTAAGATACGGAACGGGTTTCCTTGGAGGAGAAAAATGACAGAGTACGGTTTGATAGGGGAAAAGCTCGGTCACAGTTTTTCAAAAGATATACATTCCCTTATAGCAGACTATGAATACAACCTTATAGAACTGAGCCCTGAAGAACTTCCGGCATTTCTCACGGAAAAAAACTTCAAGGGAGTAAATGTCACAATTCCGTATAAGCACAGTGTGATACCTTTTCTGGACGAGATTACACCTCAGGCACGGGCTATAGGTGCAGTAAACTGCATCCGGAACATGGAAGGAAAGCTTATAGGTCATAATACGGACTTTGACGGATTGAAGGCGCTTCTTGACCATGCAGGAATTGATGCATACGGAAAAAAAGCGCTAATTGCCGGAACAGGAGGCACATCTGATACCGCAGCTGCGGTCTTAAGAGCGCTCAATGCTGCGGAAGTGGTGAAACTCAGCAGAAACCGCAAAGAAGGAGCGGTAACCTACAGCGATGCCTATCTCCGCCATGGCGACGGAGAGATTATTATAAACACGACACCTTGCGGGATGTATCCCGGAGCCTTTGAATCTCCTCTGGAACTTGATAAATTTTCCCATCTGGAGGGGGTAGTGGATGTAATCTACAACCCGCTGAGAAGCAGACTGGTTTCAGAGGCTGCAAAAAGAAAACTCAGGTCGGAGGGAGGACTTTATATGCTTGTTGTGCAGGCAGTAAAGGCTTCCGAGTTTTTCCTGAGTAAAGAATACCCGGAAGAAACCTGCGGAGAAATATATAAAAAAATTTATAACGAAAAATGCAATATTGTCCTTACCGGTATGCCTTCATGCGGAAAAACCACAATAGGGAATATACTTGCGGAAAAGCTGGGAAGAAAACTGATTGATACAGATGACATGGTGGTGAAGAATTGCGGAATGAAGATCACCGATATATTTCTGAAATATGGAGAAAAATATTTCAGAGATGCAGAGAGTCAGGTAATCAGAGAAGCATCACTGCAAAGCGGTATCATTATTTCCACAGGAGGAGGCACTGTGCTTAGGGAGGAAAATGTAGATGCCCTAAGACTTAACGGCAGAATTTTCTTCATAGACAGAAAACCGGAACTCCTTACACCTACAGCGGACAGACCTACTGCTGCCGACATGGAACAGATAGAAAAACGGTACCATGAGCGATACCGCATATATACGGACACGGCTGACTTCATAGTCGAAAACAATGGAAACGCAGATGAGGCAGCTGCAAAGATTGCGGAACTGAGATGAAAATAATAATTATCAACGGTCCTAATTTAAATATGCTGGGCATCAGAGAGCCGGACAAATACGGAACGGAAAGCTACAGCGATCTTATGGCCAAAATAAGGAAATATTGTGAAGACAGAAACATAGAACCTGAATTCTTTCAGTCAAATCACGAAGGAGCACTGATAGACAGGATTCATCAGGCATATTTCCAAAAGGCCGACGGCATAGTTATAAATCCCGGAGCCTATACGCATACCAGCATAGCTTTGCTGGATGCTGTAAAAAGCGTGGGCATACCCACTGTTGAAGTACATATTTCTGACGTGACAAAGCGCGAGGATTTCAGGCAGATCAGTTATATAAGACAGGCATGCTGCTTTACCGTAATGGGACAGGGAACCGACGGATATCTGAGAGCCATAGATTACCTGACAGAGAAGACGGGAGAAGGCATATGAAAGTGATTATAAAAAAAGGCAAGGCTCGCGGAAGAGTAGAAGCGCCTCCTTCAAAGAGCATGGCTCATCGGATGCTCATATGCGCAGGACTGTCAAAAGGCACTTCCGTGGTGGAGGGCATAGCTGAATCAAGAGATGTTCTCGCTACTGTGGAATGCCTTGAGGCTATGGGAGTTAAGTGCGTAAGATCCGGGGAAAGCATGACTGTAACGGGGATAGATATCCTTAAGGCTGCTCCCGAAAGGACCCTTGACTGCAATGAAAGCGGAAGCACTCTGAGATTTTTTGTACCTCTGTGCCTTCTTTCCGGTGCTGAAGCCGTGCTGACAGGAAGCCGCAGGCTTATGGAACGGCCGCTGGGAATATATAAGGATCTGTGCAGAGAAAGAGGGCTTTTATTTTCTCAGGAGGATGGAAGCGTAAGAGTCAGAGGACCATTAAAGCCGGGAAAATTCAAGCTGGCAGGTAATGTATCAAGCCAGTTTATAAGCGGACTCTTATTTGCTCTGCCGCTTCTTGACGGAGACAGCCTTATAACCATAACACCTCCGGTGGAAAGCCGTTCATATATTGACATGACCATAGCATCTCTTGCCACTTTCGGAGTGAAGGTACTCTGGCAGGATGAAAATACCATATGCATAAAAGGCGGCCAGGAGTATAAAGCCGGAAAGGTTCGCGTGGAAGGCGATTATTCCAATGCTGCATTTTTCGAAGCCCTTAATGTATTCGGAGGAGATGTCATAATCGATAATCTTAATCCTGACAGTATTCAGGGCGACAGGGTATATG
>OLSB01000803.1_pt1 | contig 35164 bp, 28 predicted proteins | sample 1672071 | NCBI WGS metagenome assembly OLSB01 (sample SAMEA3136642, study PRJEB25190) | human gut metagenome | biome: human gut; feature: human-associated habitat; material: faeces | place: Austria | collected 2013 | reverse complement strand
AAGGACATTAAATCCTGAAAGCTGAAATATACCATAGACATCACCTCCATTCGTAGAGAATGAAGGCAATCCCACCCCGTGAACCGGTTGTCGAAAACATTTTATCATAAATTATGGATTAAAGCAATAGAACGTTTGCTTATAAGGGAGAGCTGGCAATGCCAAAGAAAAAGACAGCATTGACAATAGAAGAACGCTTGCAGCAGGCGCTGGTGCCTGCGGAGGAACAGCCTTATGCGGTGCCGGAGAATTGGGTGTGGGTTAGGCTTGGAGCTGTTTGTTATGCTTCAAAAGAAAAAAGTAATGATTTTTCTAATGACATAAAGTATATCGGATTGGAACATTTAGAAAAAGATAAAGGAATTGTTGGTTTTAGTTCAGCTGATAAAGTAAAAAGCACAAAAAATGCTTTTCAAGAAGGTCAAATTCTCTATGGTCGCTTACGTCCGTATCTTAACAAGCATGATATAGCTTCTTTTTCTGGAGTTTGCTCTACTGATATATTAGTATTCGAAGCATCTGTTTTAGTCGCTAATGTATTGGTAAATAAATTTTTTAATTTACCGTTTTTCATAGAATACGTAGTTGCTAATTCAAAGGGTATAAATTTACCAAGAGTTTCAGAAAAAACTATCTTAAATACAACTTTCCCTCTCCCTCCGCTCTCTGAACAGCAACGCATTGTTGAGCGTATCGAGGAGCTTTTTGCCAAGCTCGACGAAGCAAAGGAGCGACTGCAGGAGGTTGCCGACAGCTTTGCCGTGCGCAAGGCAGCAATTCTGCATAAGGCATTTACGGGCGAGCTGACAAAGCAGTGGCGTTTGGAAAACGGCGTGAGCGATGAAAGTTGGGAAGATAAACTTTTAGGTGATGTTTGCACAGTTAATCCTAAGAAGATTGATGCAAAAAATTTAGATGATAACTTAGAAGTGTCGTTCGTTCCTATGGCTGCCGTTTCTGATGTATTGGGTGAAATAGTCAACCATGAAGTAAAAAACTTACAGGATGTTCGCACAGGTTTTACGAATTTTTCTAAGGGTGACGTAATCTTCGCTAAGATTACACCTTGTATGGAAAATGGCAAATCTGCTATTGTTGGACCATTAGTAAATGATATAGGCTATGGTAGCACTGAATTTTATGTGTTGAGATGCAAGGAAGAACTCAATAATAAATATTTGTACCATATGGTTAGAAATACGACATTTAGAGCAGAGGCTAAAGCTGTTATGACAGGAGTCGTTGGTCAGCAGAGAGTTCCTAAAACTTTTTTACAGGAATATCAATTATTGCTTCCTACCCTCTCAGAACAGCACGAAATCGTGCGCCTCATCGACGACCTGCTGGCGCGCGAGCGCAAAGCACAGCAGGCAACGGAGCAGGCGCTGGCAAGCATCGACCTGATGAAGAAATCCATCCTCGCGCGTGCCTTCCGCGGTGAGCTGGGCACGAACAAAGCGAGCGAAGCGAGCGCGCTGGAGCTGCTGCGTCAGGTGCTGTCATAGCAGGATAACAACTGTTTTTCCTATAAATCATCATACTCCGCCAAGCAATGCTCCCAACCGCTTGCCTGGCAGTTCATGAGGTTGGAATCATCATACTGACCTTATGAACAAAAAAGGCTGGAGTTTGAGCGTTCGCTCAAATTCCAGCCTTAAAACTTGCTAAGCCATATAATCTGTGGTATATTAGATATAGAAAAGACAACCGCCTAAGCGGTTCGTGCCAATCCAATCGGCTACGCCTCTTGGGGCACTATCGCATGGCGTGCATGAGCCAATCAGCATCGTCCTACGGACTCGCTTCTTGGATGCACCCGCAACAAGGTGGGTTGCCGATTAGGTTAAGAAAAATCCGCTCCGTACTCGGGAAAGTCGTGGGGCGGTTTTTCTATGTCCGTAACTTTTTTACTTTTTGTTCTTAAAAATGAACGTAAGTAATGCTACGATAAAAACTCCAAAGGACATTAAATCCTGAAAGCTGAAATATACCATAGACATCACCTCCATTCGTATAGAATGAAGGCAACACCACCCCATGAACCGGTTGTCAAAAACATTTTATCATAAAATTTCAACTAAAGCAATAAAATGTTTGCTTATAAAGAGATTCATTAAAAAATTTAAGACCTTGGCGTCAGTAAAAACTGACATCAAGGTCTTTTTGTTACGCTTTGCGTCTGAGCATATCAGCAATACGCTTTTGGTTTTCCATAGCTGTCAACGCCCTTTCGTACAGCAGCATTTGCAGCTTACTTTTGACAGGCTGCAAATTTGGCGAGCCTTCGATAGTGTAAACAACATTATCGTCCTTATCGGTGTACAGGCTTTTGAGCAGCGCATACTGCGTGCCATCGTTATTATACAAATAAATCTGCGTCATGCTGATTGCTGTTTTCAGCTCCGGCTTGGTGGCCTGCAGCTTAGGCAGCATTTCCTTATTGTAGCGCAGCTCGGCAGACAGCAGCAAAAAAAGCTTGTCGCCCTGGCGCAATGCCTGCAAATTATCCTTATCAAGATATAAATCGCCAGCGCTGGTGCTGGTTATTTTTTCCATGTTAGCATTTTTATCAGTACCTGCACCAGCGAAGGCTGTGCAAGTGCAGGCAAGCGCAAAAATCAGCGTCAGTAAAATAAGTAATTTTTTCATCATTAAGTCCCACCTTTGTTTATAGTAGAAGAAGCTTTTTCTTTATCATACAATTTTTGGCGCAATAAGTAAAGCAGCAAATGCTCTTGCTTGGTACGTCTTCAAGCTACTGCTTTTTAAATTAATGAGCCAAAAAAATTCTTTTGTTAAAGTATTACAGGCAGCTTTGCTTTTTGCGGCATAAACTTTAAATTTACTTCATGCTTTTACTCTGCTATACTATAATTGTATAAGCGTTGAGGAGGTGCAGTCATGCCATTAGAATATTATTTTATGCTGGCGGGCCTTGTCCTGTTGCTGATAGAATTTGTTGTGCCGGGCTTCGGAGTTTTCGGTGTCAGCGGCATGGTGTGCCTGACAGTCGGCGGCTTTTACGTTTTGGGCGGCAATGCCTGGGCGGCGCTGGTGCTGTTGGCAGTGTATCTGTTTTTGGTGCTGGTAATTACGCTGCTGTGCGTGTATCTTCCCAAGGAAAGCAAGTATAATCCCTTTGTGCTGTGGACACGCCAAAAGAACAGCGAGGGCTACACCGGCGGCAAAAACTGGAGCATGCTGGTGGGCAAAAGAGGCACAGCCTTGACTACGCTGCGTCCTGCAGGTACGATTCTGGTGGACGGCAAGCGTCTTGATGTGAGCAGTCAGGGAGATTATATCGAAAAGTCTGCTCCCGTGATTATCGTGCGGGTAGAGGGCAGCAAAATTTTTGTAGAACAAACGAAGGAGTGACATTATGGATTTATTATTCAGTATGATTTTCGGCAGTGGCTTTGCAGTAATCATTGCTATTGCCGGTATAGCGATTTTTCTTAACTTTGTGCCGTTGGGCCTGTGGATTTCGGCAATCGCCGCCGGTGTTAACGTAGGCATCTTCAACCTCATCGGTATGCGCTTGCGCCGCGTGCCCGCGTCGCAGATTGTGCTGCCGCTGATTAAGGCTAACAAGGCAGGCCTTGACGTAAATGTCAACCAGCTGGAGGCGCATTATCTGGCAGGCGGTAACGTTGACCGCGTTATTGATGCTTTGATTGCTGCCCACAGAGCGCAGATTGAGCTGAGCTTTGAGCGTGGCTGTGCCATTGACCTTGCGGGACGCAATGTGCTGGAGGCTGTGCAGATGAGCGTTAACCCCGAGGTTATCGAAACTCCGGTAGTAAGCGCTGTTGCCAAGGACGGCATTGAGCTGAAGGTAAAGGCACGCGTAACCGTGCGTGCCAACATTGACCGCCTGGTAGGCGGTGCCGGCGAAGCAACGATTATTGCGCGTGTCGGCGAAGGCATTGTAACAAACGTAGGCTCCAGCGCCGACCACAGCAAGGTGCTGGAAAACCCCGACTATATTTCCAAAACAGTTTTGGACAAGGGCCTTGATGCAGGCACTGCCTTTGAAATTCTTTCCATTGATATTGCGGACGTAGATGTTGGACGTAACATTGGTGCTGCGCTGATGACAGACCAGGCGGAGGCAGACAAGCGCATTGCTCAGGCGCGCGCTGAGGAACGCCGTGCGATGGCTGTTGCCAAGGAGCAGGAAATGAAGGCCTATACGCAGGAAATGCAGGCGAAGGTTGTGGAAGCACAGGCTAAGGTGCCGACAGCTATGGCAGAAGCGCTGGCCAACGGCCGCTTGGGCGTAATGGATTATTACCGCCTTAACAACATTCAGGCAGATACGCAGATGCGTCGCACGATTGCTGAGGTAAGCCCGGAGGGCGAGGAAAAGCCTGAGGGCGGCAAATAAGCGAGGTGCAGCTTATGGGCGGTTTGTTTGACAGTGATTTAATCCCCCTGCTTTTTGTCCTCGTAATGCTGGCCAACGTATTTTTGGACCGTCGAAACCGTTGCCGCCGCAGGCAGCAGGAGCTGCCGCAGGAAACGGCGGAGCCGACGCAGGCTAAGCCTAAAGATATTGCTGCCGAGTTTGAACGCCGTCTGAAAAAGACTACGGAGGAAGCACAGGCGCGCAAAAGTCAAAACAGCCGCGAAGGCGGCGTGGTGCATGACGGAACGCGCGTAAGGCGTGATGACGACAGCAGAGTTCACCGCGACGGCGAAGCAATGCATGACCACACCGGCAGAATTCACCGTGAAAACGAAGCCCTGGTGCATGACAAGGGCAAGGTTTATTACGATCCCCGCAGTGATTACAGCTACGACGAAGCAAAGATGAACGCTGCCGCAGCGGCGTTTAATGCGCAATACGCACAGCAGGCGCAGCCTGCAGCAAAAAAGCGTGTGAAGCTGAAGCATGCGGCGCTGGTCAACGGCATTATCATGGCAGAGGTATTAGGAAAACCGCGCGCTCTTAACCCCTATGAGGAGCGCTGATTTAAAGATTCTCACAAACAGTAAGGAGATGTTGGAGAATGCTGGAAAAGCTGGATTTGAGTAAAAAAGTGTCCAAGGAAGATTACAACAAGCAGATGGATGTGCTGGGTGAGCGCCTGGGAAAGGCGCAGCGCATGGCCCGCGACGCCAAAAGACCGATTATCATCGTGTTTGAGGGCTGGCGCGGTGCGCGCCGCAGTGCGCTGATTAACGAAATGATGCAGCAGATGGATGCCCGCGGCTTTAATGTATATTCCAGCGTGCGCCTGCGCGGCGTTCTGCAGGAGCAGCCGTTTTTCAGTGCCTTCTGGAAGCGTTTGCCGGCTTTGGGACATATTGCCGTTTATCACCGCAGCTGGTATTATCTGAAAAACGCCAACGAGATGGCGGATAAGGCAGAGGACGATTCCAAATATCCCGTAGTTTCCTTCGAGCATATCAACAACTTTGAAAAAATGCTCACGGACGATAATTATCTTGTGCTCAAATTTTTCCTGCATCTGTCACCGGAGCAGCAAAAGAAAAATATCGCCAAGAATGCCAAAACACTGGGCAAAGCGTGGCGTGATCTGAATCCTGCGATTGATGAAAGCGAAGATTACGATAAGTTTTTGCCGCATTACGAAAAAATGCTGGAGGCTACCGATACGGTAAACGCTCCCTGGCACCTGATTGCCGACGATGATCCGCGCAGCGCGCGTCTGGAGGTTTTTACTAAGATTGCCGATGCTATCGAAAAAGCTGTGCAGATGCCTGTCGAGCCTGCTGCCGACAAGCGCACCGCGGCAACCTACGATGTGCTGAGCACGATTGACGCCAACAAGGAGCTTACCAAGGAAGAATATAAGGAAAAGCTCGATAAGTACCAGAAAAAGCTGACACAGCTGCAGATTGAAATGTTCAAGGCGCAGATACCGGTAGTTATCGGCTTTGAGGGTTGGGACGCTGCCGGCAAGGGCGGTGCTATCCGCAGACTGACGGCGGCACTGGACCCGTTGGGCTTTCATGTGCACCCGATTGCGGCGCCGAACGTGGTTGAAAAGCAGTTCCATTATCAGTGGCGCTTCTGGACCAGACTGCCGCAGCCGGGCACTATAGCGATTTTTGACCGCACCTGGTACGGCCGTGTCATGGTAGAGCGTATCGAAGGCTTCGCCAAACCGCAGGAATGGCAGCGAGCCTACGATGAAATTAAGGATATGGAGGCGCAGTGGAGCGAGCACGGTATTGCCATCGCCAAATTCTGGCTGCAGATTGACAAGGATGAGCAGCTGCGACGCTTCAATGATCGTCAGAATGACCCCAACAAGCAGTGGAAAATTACGGACGAGGATTGGCGCAACCGTGATAAATGGGATGCTTACGAAGCAGCAGTCAACGAAATGCTGGTACGCACCGACACCTCCTATGCACCGTGGACCGTGGTTGAGGGAAACAACAAATATTATGCCCGCTTAAAGGTTTTGAAAACAGTTATCGATTTGTTTGAATGCAAATTGGCAGAAAAACAGCAGTAAAATACAAGAGATATCAGCGTAATTCTGCGCTGGTATTTTCTTAATACATTATAGATACTCGGAGAGGAAATGCTTTGTCCTGGATAATCAAAAACTATATTAAAGAAACAAGAGAAAATGAAACCGGCGCGCAGGTGTATCCGCCGGGCTTACGTCATCCGGTAGCGTTTATTTACCCCAACGTCTACCATTTAGGCATGTCGAACCTGGGAATGCACATTCTGTATCAGATGATTAACGAGCGCGGTGACAGTGCCTGCGAACGCTTCTTTTTGCCGGATAAACGCCTGCAGCAGGAGCATATCAAAAGCAAAACACCGCTGCTGAGCCTGGAAAACCAGCGTCCGCTGGCAGATTTTGACGTTATCTTCGTCATGCTGTCCTTTGAAATGGATTATGATAATCTGCTGACGGTGCTCGATTTAGGCAATATCCGCCTGCGGGCGGCGGAGCGCAATCAGCGTGAGCCGCTGGTGATTATCGGCGGTCCCTGTGCTACCTTTAATCCCGAGCCGATGGCTGCTGTGGCTGACGCCTTTGTTATCGGCGAGGGTGAGGAAACGGTACAGCACGTGTTGGATACCATCTACCGCGAGGAAAGCAAGCAAGAGCGTCTGGCGGCGCTGGCGCAGGTGCCGGGTGTTTATGTGCCCAGCCTGTATACGGCGCAGTACGATGATGAGGGCGAGTTTACCGCCCTGCTGCCGCAGGAAGGTGCGCCGGCGAAGGTAGCACGCCAGTGGGCGCGTGATATCGACGCTTATCCGCACACCTCTGCTATTGTGACGAGCGGAACGGAATTTGAGGATATGTTTATTGTCGAGGTGGCGCGTGGCTGCGGCCGTCACTGCCGCTTCTGCATGGCAGGCTATTGCTTCCGCAAGCCGCGTCCGCGTAAGCTGGAAAATATTTTGGCGGATATCGCCAAGCGTCCCGAGCGCACGAAAAAGGTGGGCCTGATGGGAGCTGCCGTTTCCGACCATCCGCAGATGGCGGAGCTGACGGAATACCTGGTAGAGCATAAGATACCGTTTTCCGTGGCCAGCATGCGTGCCGATATGCTCACGGAGCAGATTGCGCATGCGTTGGCGCAGAGCGGACAGCGCACGATGACCGTAGCGCCGGAGGCAGGCAGCGAGCGGATGCGCGCTGCGATTAACAAGGGCATTACGGAGGAGCATGTTTATAATTCTATCGAGCTGGCTGCTGCTGCCGGAATGCGCAACATCAAGCTGTATTATATGATCGGTCTGCCGGGAGAAAAGGACGAGGATATCGTTGAAACGGTGGAGATGATTAAACGCGTGCGTGCCAAAATGGACGCGGTGGGCAACAAGGGCGAGCTGGTTATTTCGGTCAACGGCTTTGTGCCTAAGCCCTTTACGCCGTACCAGTGGGCGCCGCTGTGCAATGTGCGCACGCTGAAGAAGCGCTTCAAGATTTTGAGCGACGGTCTGAAGAAGGAAAAGCGCATCAAGCTGATTACCGAATCGCTGAAGGAAACAGTGGTGCAGTCCGTGCTGGCGCGCGGCAGCAGACGTATCGGCGAAGCGCTGCTGAAGGCACATGTGGAAGGCCGTAGCCTGAAGCAGGTGCTGAAGGAGGAGGGCCTTGATGCCGAGGAGCTGGCGGAGCGCGAGCTGCAGCTCGGCCAGCCGCTGCCGTGGCAGCATCTGGACATGGGCGTGACGCAGGAATATCTTGCTGCCGAGCTGCAGCGCAGCGAGAGCGGCAAGTTTACGCCGATGTGCTTTGACGGCTGCCGTCGCTGCGGTGTCTGCCGGGAGTAAGGCGTAGGCAGTGAAATGACTGCTGCTGATAAAAAATTAAGCACCCCTACACTTTTTGCAGTAAAAGTGTGGGGATGCTTTTGTTATTTTACGCTATAATGATGCTGAGAAACACAGCTTTTGCTGCTTCGGAAGCGGTAACAACCCTTCCGTCTGCTCCCCGGTGCTCGCAGCCACCTCCCCTTACGGGGGAGATATATTCGTTCCGCAATCAATGGAGGGATATACAAAAGAAATTATTTTTGGGCATGACCTTGGGAATGGCCTGCCTGCAAAAATTTATCCCTGAAATGCAAAAAACCTGCTCTTTTCAGAGCAGGTCAGCTTGTAAGAATTAAGCCATAGCGTTGATTCTCTTTGCAAGTCTGGATTTTTTGCGAGCTGCAGCATTCTTATGGATAATGCCTTTGCGAGCTGCTTTATCGAGCAAACCGGAAGCAGTAGCCATAGTAGCTTGAGCGTCTTCTTTAGCGCCGGTTTTAGTCAGAGCCTCTACTTTGCGGGAAGCATTACGGAGAGATGCTTTAATCGGAGCGTTTTTAGCACGACGTTCTGCGTCGGTCTTTACACTGCGGATGGAAGATTTAATGTTCGGCAACGAATTTCACCTCCTGAATTTTCTTGTACTGCATTATTCTACCACGAATGAGAGCATTATGCAAGAGAAAATCACAAATATGCCTGCCTGTTCCTGTAAAAAATATTTTACGGACGCTTGACCTGGAGCTGACTCCAAATGCTAAAATATAAGCAGAAAGCAGGAAACAATCTTGGCAGGAGGCAAGCGGGATGAAAATAAACGAAGTAAGCAAAATGTATGATATTACAGCGGATACGCTGCGTTATTATGAGCGCATCGGCCTGATTCCGACTGTGAACCGCAACGAAAGCGGTATTCGCGACTACACCGAAACGGACTGCAACTGGGTAAACTTTGCCAAATGCATGCGCGCAGCAGGCATTTCGGTAGAAAGCCTGATTGAATATGTGGCACTGTTTCAGCAGGGCGACAAAACGCGGGCCGCACGCAAGGAAATTTTAATCGAGGAGCGTGCCAAGCTGCTCGAGCGCATGGAGCAGATGCAGGAAACGCTCGATAAGCTGAATTATAAAATCGATAATTATTACAAATGCGTTGAATTTGAGGATAGCAAACTGAAATAAAACGCAGTACGAGGAGAGATGGCGCCGAGCTGTCTCTCTTTTTAGTTTACAGGCTTTGCCGTATAATGGTATAATAATTAGTACTAATAAAACAGGCTCAAGCCAATATTGGCCTGAAATAATACATTCTAATGAAGGAGCAGGAAGAGTAATTTATGATTGAACAAAATCACATTCGCAACTTTTCTATTATCGCCCATATAGATCATGGCAAGTCTACCCTGGCGGACAGATTGATTGAATATACAGGAACGCTGAGCAAGCGTGAGATGGAGGAGCAGATTCTCGATTCCATGGATTTGGAGCGTGAACGCGGCATCACCATCAAGGCGCAGGCTGTGCGCAGCATTTACAAGGCGCGCAACGGCGAGGAGTATATGCTGAACTTTATCGACACCCCGGGCCACGTAGACTTTACCTACGAGGTTTCGCGTGCATTGGCAGCGTGCGAGGGCGCACTGCTGGTTATTGACGCTACCCAGGGCATTGAAGCGCAGACTTTGGCTAACGTGTATCTGGCGCTGGATAACGATCTGGAGATTATCCCGGTTATCAATAAGATTGATTTGCCGAGTGCGGACCCGGAGCATGTTAAAAGGGAAATTGAGGACGTTATCGGTATTGATGCCTCCGACGCAGTTTTGTGCAGTGCCAAGACAGGCATTGGCATCGAGGACGTACTGGAAGCAATCGTAGCGCGCGTGCCGGCGCCGCAGGGCGATGCGGAAGCACCGCTGAAGGCCTTGGTATTTGACTCCAAATTTGACGCTTACAAGGGCGTAGTTTTATATATACGCATTATGCAGGGCCGTCTGCGCAAGGGCATGAAGATTCGCATGATGGCAACCGGTGCGGAATTTGATGTTACCGAGGTCGGTTACTTCAAACCCGGCCTTGTCAATGTTGATGAGCTGGAGGAGGGCCAGGTAGGCTTCTTTGCTGCCAGCATCAAAAATGTTAAGGATGCACGCGTAGGCGATACCGTAACCGATGCCGATAATCCTGCCGAAAAAGCGTTGCCCGGTTACCGCAAGGCTACACCGATGGTATACTGCGGTTTGTATCCGGTAGAGAATTCCGATTACGATAACCTGCGTGATGCTTTGGAAAAGCTGCAGCTGAACGATGCTTCTCTGGTATTTGAGCCGGAGACATCTACCGCGCTGGGCTTTGGCTTCCGCTGCGGCTTTTTGGGCCTGCTGCATATGGACGTTATCAAGGAGCGCCTGGAGCGCGAATATAATCTGAGCCTGATTACTACCGCACCGAACGTTATTTATGAGGTGTTCCGCACCAACGGTGACGTTGAAATGGTAGATAACCCGTCCCTCTTCCCGGACCCGACCGTTATCGACCATGTTGAGGAGCCTTTCGTTAATGCAACCATCATTGTGCCGAAGGATTACGTCGGCGCTGTTATGGAGCTGAGCCAGGAAAAACGCGGTGAATACGATAATATGACCTATCTTGATGATACCCGCGTAATGATTCACTACGCATTACCGCTGAGTGAGATTATCTTTGACTATTTTGACCGTCTGAAATCCGCTACCCGCGGTTATGCTTCTTTGGACTACGAGCTGTCCGGCTATCGCTATTCCGATTTGGTGAAGGTAGATATCCTGCTGAACGGCGAGCCTGTCGATGCGCTTTCCGCGATTGTGCATAAGGAATTTGCTACTGTTCGCGGCCGTCAGCTGGTTGAAAAGCTGCGCAGCCTGATTCCGCGTCAAATGTTTGAAATTCCGGTACAGGCAGCAATCGGCAACAAGGTTATTGCCCGCGAAAACGTCCGCGCTATGCGTAAGGACGTACTGGCGAAATGCTACGGCGGTGATATCAGCCGTAAGCGTAAGCTGTTGGAAAAACAGAAGGAAGGTAAAAAGCGCATGAAGCAGGTTGGCAGTGTAGAGCTGCCGCAGGAGGCATTCATGGCGATTCTGAAAATGGACTAAGGCTTAGCGCTTAGTCGATAGTGTCTGATAGATAGGAGCAATGCAATTATGATGATACAACTGCAAAGCTTGCTTTCGACAATCACATTTTTGGATGTTATAGATATTGTCGTCGTTGCCTATTTTCTTTACCGTTTGTTCCTGATGCTGAAAAACACCCGTGCCGCAACATTGGGTAAGGGGCTTATGGTGCTGATAGGCTTCACGCTTATCTGCCGTTGGCTGAACCTGCATGTTATCAGCTGGCTGCTGGAAAAGAGCATGACGGTGATTATGGTCGCCCTGCCTGTTGTCTTTCAGCCGGAGCTGCGACGTGCTTTGGAGCAAATCGGCCGCGGCAAGCTGTTTCATAAGGGCAGCGAGCTGGACGAGCAGGAGCTGGAGGAAATGCTGGATTCCGTTGCTCATGCCACTAAGGTGATGAGCAAAAACAAGGTAGGTGCGCTGATGGTCTTTGAGCGTGCTACCGGTTTGGCAGAGCGTATCGAAACCGGTGTGCCGATTGACGGTCTGGTGAGCTCGGGACTGCTGCAGAACATTTTTGTTAAGGATACACCGCTACATGACGGCGCTGTCGTTATCCGCGGCAACCGCGTTGTTGCTGCCTGCTGCTTGCTGCCGCTTACGGAAAACCGTAATCTGAGCCAGGAGCTTGGTACCCGCCATCGTGCCGCTATCGGTATGTCCGAGCAGTCCGATGCGATGATTCTTGTTGTCAGCGAGGAAACCGGTACGATTTCCATTGCCCGCAACGGCGAGCTGATGCGTTATCTGACGGTGGATGATGTGAAGGAAATTTTGCGCACGGCAATTTTCCGTCCGCATGCAGCAGTTAAGAATTCTTTGGTTGATAAAATCAAGAGCTTGTGGGGCGGTGAGAAAAAATGAGATTTTTGCAAAGGCTGGCGCGTAAGGAAAACCTGTTGGCAAGGATTATCTGCCTGCTCATGGCCTGCGGCCTGTGGGTATATGTAATGACCGACCAGAACCCGATAATCGAGCGCAATATCGAGGTGCGCCTGCAGCAGAGAAATCTGCCGCAAAATATGATGGTCTTTAATGCTCCCGATAAAATTCTGGTAAAGGTGCGCGGTTCGCGTGCCAAGCTGAGTTCCGATAATCTGAGTGCCGAAATCAATGCTTCTATCAATTTAAAAAATATAACCGAAGGTCAGCAGAGCCTGCCGATTACGGTAACCTACTCCGGCGGCGAGATTGTATCCGTAACGCCTAAGGAGGTTTCCGTATATGTGGATACGGTAAGCGAGAAAAAGGTTCCCGTTACTATGCGTATCGTGGGCGCGGTGAACGGTGATATGACCATCGGCAGCAGTATAATTACTCCAGCGGAGGTTACTTTGCGTGGTGCAACACATCGTATTGACAAGGTAAACCGTGTGGTTGCTCCGATAGATATCAGCAACCATAGCGGCAGCTTCCAGACGGAAAGCGAGCTGGTTGCCGTGAGTGACGACGGTTACGATATTCCTAATATGAGAATTATCCCTGAGCGCGTTATGGTGCAGGCCAATATGGTAAGCCAGATGCATTCGCTTGATATTCCGGTTAAGCTGGTTATGAGCGGTGATTTGCCTGCCGGTATTATTGTTACCAAAACAGAGATTGTGCCGACAAGCGTTCGCGTTACCGCACCGCCTTCCGTGCTGAAGGAGCTGAAGGATGTCAAAACTAAGCCCTTGGATGTAAGCAAGCTCAATGGCAGTACTGTTGTTGCAGCTGAGCTTGATTTGCCGGAAAAGGTTATTCCAGAAAGACGTACGGTGCAGATTAAAATATCGGTAGAAAGGCAGAACTGATTTATAGATGAAGCTGAAAATAAATAATGTGCGTATCAGCCTGCGACAGGAGCAGACGCTGGAGCAGGCGGTGTGCCGCAAATGCGGTATACCGCGCGAGGCTTTGGGCAGTGTGAGGATAGTACGCAAGGCAGTGGATGCGCGCAAGAAAAATGATATCTGCCTCAACTACCATGTGCTGGCAGAGGTTGAAACAGGCGGCAGACAGGCGAAGCGTCTGCTGGCGGACCGTGATATTACACAATATCAGGAGCAGCAGCAGCCGACGCTGGAGCTTGGCACACTGCCGCTGAGCGCACCGCCTGTGGTTATCGGTGCCGGTCCTGCGGGACTTTTGGCGGCACTGCAGCTGGCGGAGCATGGCTACAAGCCGCTGCTTTTGGAGCGCGGCAAGCCGGTGGCGCAGCGCGTGCAGGATGTGCAGCGCTTTTGGCAGACGGGAGAATTTAACCCCGCGTCCAACGTTCAGTTTGGCGAGGGCGGTGCAGGCACCTTTTCGGACGGCAAGCTGACTACACGTGTGAATGATCCTATGATGGCTGAAATCCTGCAACTGTTTGTAGATGCAGGCGCGCCGGAAAATATTTTGTACGAGCACAAGCCGCACGTAGGCACGGATAAGCTGCGTGCGATGGTGCAGGGGCTCAGCCGCCGCATTGCGGAGCTGGGCGGCAGCGTGCGCTATGATGCGCATGTTGTTGATCTGGATATTAAAAATAATGCTGTGCAGGGGGTAATCCTCGACGGCGGCGAAAGACTGGCGGCAGGAGCCGTGGTACTGGCCTGCGGTCACAGCGCGCGCGATACCTACGCTATGCTGGCACGCAGGGGCGTAGGCATTGTGGCGAAGCCCTTTGCTATCGGTGTGCGCATCGAGCATCCGCAGGAGCTGATTGACAGGGCGCAGTACGGCAGCTTTGCCGGACATCATCTGCTGGGCGCAGCGGATTACGCGCTTGTTTACCATACGCAGGATAAAACACGCACAGCCTATTCTTTCTGCATGTGCCCTGGCGGTCAGGTAGTTGCCGCTGCTTCGGAGGCCGGTGGCGTGGTTGTCAACGGCATGAGCATGTTTAAGCGTGACAGCGGCATTGCCAACAGCGCGCTGGTGGTGAATGTGGACAGCAGGGATTTCGGTGATGGTGCGCTGGCAGGTGTAGAATTCCAGCGCCGCTATGAGCAGCTTGCTTATGCGGCGGCAGGCAGCAGCTATTATGCGCCTGCGCAAAATCTGGACAGCTTTTTGAAGCGCAGCACTCCGTCCCTGGAATGTCTGGTGCAGCCAAGCTATCGTCCGGGACTGACGGCCTGCAGCTTAGACAAGGTGCTGCCTGCTTACGTTACGGATACTCTGCGCGAGGGCATTACGAGCTTCGGACGCAAGCTGGCTGGTTACGCCGACGGCGGCGCGTTGCTGACGGGTGTGGAAACACGCACCTCGGCGCCGGTTCGCATCGAGCGCGACAGACAGAGCTATGTATCGCTGACGCATGATTTGCTTTATCCCTGCGGCGAAGGCGCAGGCTATGCCGGCGGCATTATGAGCGCCGCGCTTGACGGCTATCATGTGGCGCGCGCGATTATGGAACGATTTGCGCCGTTGAAGTAGGATAATAAAATACGAAAAATACGGTGATAAAGCCTCTCCTAGGGGAGAGGTGGCATCGCGTAGCGATGACGGAGAGGGGCGCGCTCAACATAACGCTGTTAGTAAGCATAGAGAGTACCAACCCCTCTCGGTCACCCTGTGGGTGACAGCTCCCCCAAGGGGAGCCTATCAATTTGATTTTTTAGCTCAACAATTCCCAACTCACATATAAACGAATTAACATTAGGGAGGTTATTACAAAAAATGGCAAGATTATTTGGTACTGATGGTGTTCGCGGTGTAGCGAACGTAGAGCTTACTCCGGAGCTGGCCTTTAAGCTGGGCTATGCTGCCGCAAAATACTTTGGCCGCGAGGTTTCCTGCCCGAAAATTATTATCGGCAGAGATACACGCCGCAGCGGACAAATGCTGGAAAGCGCTTTGGCAGCAGGTATCTGCAGCGCCGGCGGCAATGCACATCTTCTGGGCGTTATGCCTACTCCGGCAATTTCTTTCCTGACCAGTGAGGTTAAGGCTAACGCCGGTGTAGTAATTTCTGCTTCTCACAATCCGTTTGAAGATAACGGCATCAAATTCTTCTCTCAGACAGGCCACAAGCTGCCTGATGCAGTAGAGGACGAAATTGCAGCTATCGTTGCTGCACCGATTGATTACACTCAGGCAGTAAGCGGCAGCAGCGTCGGCCAGATTATTCATGAAAAGGATTTGTCTGCGCTGTATATTAAGCACATTCTGAGCACTGCTTATGCTAAGCTGAACGGTCTGAAGATTGTTATGGACTGCTCCAACGGTGCCAACAGCGAAATCGCACCGGTTATCCTGCGCAGCCTCGGTGCTGAGGTTGTGGCAATTTTCAACGAGCCTAACGGCATCAACATCAACAACGGCTGCGGCTCCACTCATCTGGAGGCTTTGCAGAAGAAGGTTGTCGAGGTTGGCGCTCATGTAGGTATCGCCAATGACGGCGACGCCGACCGCTGCCTGGTAGTTGACGAAAACGGCGAGGCTATGGACGGCGACCAAATTATGCTGATTTGCGCTCTGGAGCTGATGAAGCGCAACAAGCTGCATGACAATATGCTGGTAACCACTGTTATGAGTAACGTCGGCCTGCATCAGGCTATGAAGGCTCATGGTGGCAAGACTGTCAAAACCGCGGTAGGTGACCGCTATGTACTGGAAGAAATGCTCAAGCATAATTATTCTATCGGCGGCGAGCAATCCGGTCATATCATTTTCTCCGAATTCGCTAAAACCGGTGATGGCATTCTGACTGCTGTACAGCTGTTGTGCGCAATGGTTCGCAACAACAAGCCTTTGTCCGAGATGGGCGCCGTAATGACTAAATTCCCGCAGATTCTGCTGAATGTACGCGTGAAGAATAAAAACGGCTGGGAAGAAAAGGCTGCTATTCAGGAAGTAATCAAAAAATATCAGGAGGAGCTGGGCGAAAACGGCCAGATTCTGGTACGTGCTTCTGGCACCGAGCCTTTAATCCGTATTATGGCCGAAGGACCGAAGCAGGAGCGTCTGGAGCAGATTGCCAACGCTATTGCCGACGTTGTAACCAAGGAGCTGGCATAAGCAGGCCTTTGCTAAAATATTTTTAAAGTAAAACTAGACTTTTACCGTATTTGCAGTTGGTAAAGGTCTAGTTTTTTATCTGGCATTTCTTTTTTGGTATAAAAAATTCAAGGAATGTTTTCTTGACCTGTCAGTCATCATATTGTAAAATTAAATTAGTCTGAGGATGTGCCGCGTGGGACTGCCTGCCTGCGCGGCTCATTGTCTGTTTGCTCATAAATCAGCAGAGCCTTGTCTTTGCTGCTAAAAGCAGACAGTGAAGGATGTAAGCGCATGTACCGCTTAGGCGGTGGACGAGGAATGAGGTTATCGATCAGTCAGCGGATGCCTCACGGCCGGCTGCAGGCCGCAAACCGTGTACAAAGTCCTCCGGTAACGGGGGAGAGAAAAGCACGGTGGCAGAAAGGGCAAAGAATATAATACAGGCTCGCAAGGGAGAAGGTATCAGATACGAGGAAATCTGACGAAGCAGATGATGCCTTATACCTTGCAGCGTAGAGGAGGATTACTACTTATGTGCGGAATTGTAGGTTATATCGGTAATCACGAAGCAGCCCCCTTTTTGCTTGACGGTATGAGCAAGCTAGAGTATCGCGGTTATGATTCTGCCGGCATTGCTGTTTATGAAAACAACAGCATCCGTGTAGAAAAATGTGTAGGCCGTCTTGACGCACTGCGTCAGAAATTAGCGGGTAATATGCCTGTGGGCAATGTAGGCATCGGTCACACACGCTGGGCAACACATGGCCGTCCGTCGGATCGCAACGCGCATCCGCATACGGACAGCAGCGGTAAGTTTGTCGTTGTCCATAACGGTATTATTGAAAACTATCTTGGCTTGAAGGAAGAACTGATTGCCAAGGGACATGAATTCCTGTCCGAAACAGACAGTGAGGTTGTAGCTCATCTGATGGCGGACCAATATGACGGAGATTTCGAAGAAACCGTCAAAAAGGTGCTGAAGCTCATCAAGGGTTCCTACAGCTTGGTGTTTATGTGCGAATACGAGCCTGATAAAATCATCTGCACCAAAAAGGATAATCCGCTGATTATCGGCCTGGGTGAGGGTGAAAACTTTATCGCTTCCGATATTCCGGCAATTATCAACCATACGCGCCGTACCTTTATCATGAGCGACGGCGAAATCGCTACGGTAACGGCAGACGGTGTATGGGTGCAGGATATCAACGGAACTCCCATCAGCAAGAAGGTGTTTGTCGTTAACTGGAATGCCGAAGCAGCGGAAAAGGGCGGCTTTGAGCATTTCATGCTGAAGGAAATTTATGAACAGCCCAAGGCTTTGCGCGATACCATGACCAGTCGTCTGGATGCGGCAGCAAAAACCATCGGCTTCCCCGAGCTGAACTGGACAGCCGAGGAGCTGCGGGAAATCAATAAAATCTTTATTGTGGCCTGCGGTACCGCTTACCATGCAGGCATTGTCGGCAAATATTATCTGGAGCAGCTGGCACGTGTGCCGGTTGAGGTGGATATTGCCAGCGAGTTCCGTTACCGCGATCCGCTTGTTGATGGCAACAGCCTGACGATTGTTATCAGCCAGAGCGGTGAAACAAGTGATACACTGGCAGCGCTGCGCGAGGCTAAGCGTCTTGGTTCCCGCACTCTGGCAGTTACAAATGTTGTCGGCAGCTCTATTGCGCGCGAGGCAGACCAGGTTGTTTATACATATGCCGGTCCGGAAATTGCCGTAGCATCTACCAAGGCTTACACTACACAGCTTCTGGCAATGCTGATGCTGGCGATTTATGTAGGCCGTCTGCGCGGCAGCATGAGTTCCGAGCGTGAGCAGGAGCTGGTGCGGGGTCTGACCTTTGTACCCGAGCAGATTCATAAAATGCTGGAAAACGTGGACCAGATTAAGGTGTTTGCGCGTGAATACGGCAGCAGTGAGGATGCCTTCTTCCTGGGACGCAGCCTTGATTATGCCGTAGCTCTTGAGGGTGCGCTGAAGCTGAAGGAAATTTCCTACATTCATGCGGAGGCTTATGCAGCAGGCGAGCTGAAGCACGGCACCTTGGCTTTGATTGTTTCCGGTGTACCGGTAATCGTGCTGGCAACGCAGATGGATGTATATGATAAAACCGTCAGCAACCTGCAGGAGGTTAAGGCGCGCGAGGCTGTGGTTATTGCTATCGGCTTTGAGGGCGACACCTCTCTGGAAAAATATGCGGACCACGTTATCTACATCCCGCGTACGGACAAATATCTGGCACCGCTGATGGCAGTGCTGCCCTTGCAGCTTCTGGCCTACTATGCGGCGCTGACTCGTGGCTGTGATGTTGATAAACCGCGTAATCTCGCAAAGAGTGTAACAGTTGAATAAAAAATAAATTAACTGCGTAACGGATGTAAAAATCTGTTGCGCCGTTTTTGTAATTACAGAGATACGTTGCTTATGTTATACTAATATTAATTTAGCGCGGAAGGGGAACAGAAGCAGATGGCTTATAGCGAGCTTTTTAAAAATTACAGTGATATACGCAATTTTATGCGGCGCTTTTATGTATATGGCTTTGAAAAGCGGCAGGATTTTACCGCCAAAAGCTCCAGAAGCTACGATGATAATCGCCGGCGTCTGGACAGCTGGCTGGAGGATTACATGAGCTTCAAGAGCGAAGCGGACAGCAGAGCCTACCGCATTTCCTTCGACAGCAGCAGTATCAGTCATAATCCTTTGTATAAAAGCTGGAAGGCCAAGAGCTTTACGTCCATGGATATTACGCTGCATTTTTATCTGCTGGATATTCTTGCAGACGGCAAGGCCTATTCGGCGGCAGAGCTGTTGGAGCTGCTGAGCGGCCGTTATTTTAACTGTTTCGATAATCGGCTGCGTCAGCCCGATGAATCGACGGTGCGCAACAAGCTGAATGAATATACTGCGCTGGGAATGCTGCGGCTAGTGAAGCAGGGACGGCGCAATCTTTACTGCCTGGCGCGTGATGAAGTGAACTGGAGCGCTCGGAATTGAATTATTTGTTTCCTACCGAAGAACGTAATTATCAGGACGAGGTTAAAATTAAAAAGAGCCTGAATGTTCAGGGTTACGAGCTGCCAAAGCTGCTGAAAATTTACAGCTACCTGGCCGTTTGCCGCAGAAAGCTAGCGCAGGCTATTGCCGACTGCAAAAACGAAATGCAAATCGGTGAGCAAAAATTCAGCTATGATGCAGCTGTGATTTATGCCAACGATTTGCGTGCTACTTTGACGATATATGAGGTGTTGGTTTCCCTAAAGGAGGAGGAACGTAATTCCGTAAATGAGATTACTTTCAGCAGCAATAACGAAAAGCTGTCTGCGGAATATACTGTTACTACGGTTACCAAGCCCCTGCCGGGAGTGGTGGAGGTAGCCAAAGCCGAATATAACAGAATACGTGCCTATACCGCTGATTTGAGCGATATGATTGAGGCGGCGGCCCTGATGAGCAGACTGAATCCTGCTGCGGAGCCTGCTTTCCCGATTACGGCCAACCTGGATTATATTTATGAGCACTTTGAGGAGCTGCAAAGTAAATAATTATAAAATATAATATGGCAGAAGCTCGTGGCAGATATATTGGATAAATAGATTTTTTAACTATAAGAAATGCTTAGGCAGAGTTGACAGTTTTAAAGCTGTCCTGAAGGTAAACGCTATTAAGACGGCAGCAGGCTAAAGATCGTACCTGCTTACTTCGGTTTCGGCCGTCACACGGCACACGTTTACCAAGCTAATCATGAACACGCTATTATACATGACTGCACCAACAGCTAACTATAGAATTTTATTTTGATAATATACCGCTTTGATGCCGAAGCCTTATTATAAACCACCGAATCTGTGGAATTTCTGCAGGTTCGGTGTATTTTTTTGTATTCTTAACAGTAATTTGCTTTTACGCAATCAACAAATGTGTTATAATTAACAATACATGTCATTTTTGTGAAGAAGTTGAAATTTTTATGTGTAGGTGATGAAATGGAAATGTTTTTGGTGTCTGTGGGCTTCTATGGCATCGGCGTATTAACCATGCTGCTTCCCCACGGCATGCAGCGTGCTGCACACTGGCTTGCTAACAGCGCTGCCCTTTTTGGCAGCGCTGTCTGCGCTTATGCAGCAGGCCTGCTGCTTTTCGGCGGCGTGAGCCCCGCACCCCTGATCTGGGGCTCGTATTCTTTAGGCTGCGATGGCTGGAGCGCAGTCTTTCTGCTTTTGACCGGTATCGCCGGTGTTGTTACCAGCCTGTACGCGCTCGGTTATGCGCGTAGCTATGAGGGCAGCCGTCTGCGCCTTTTGGGCGGCATGTGGTGCCTGTTTATCATGTCTATGGTGCTGGTGCTGTTGGCCGGCGATGCCTTCAGCTTCCTGCTTTTCTGGGAGATTATGGCCGTAGCCTCCTTTATGCTGGTTAACCATGAATCCGAAAAGCGTGCTACCTGGAATGCTGCCTATCAGTATCTGGTTATGACCAGCGTAGGTACGGCGGCGATTATGATTGCCTTTTTGCTGACAGGCTCTGCCAGCGAGGGCTTCAGCTTTGCTGCTATGGCCAAGAATACGTTGGATGGCAGTTGGCAGCATCTTGTTTTTGTCTGTGCCTTTGTCGGTTTTGCTTTGAAGGCCGGTCTGGTGCCGCTGCATGTGTGGCTGCCTAAGGCGCATCCGGCAGCACCCAGTCACGTTTCCGCGCTGATGAGCGGTGTTATGCTGAAGATTGCGCTTTATGGCTTCGGTCGTTTTATGTTCAGCTTTTTGCCAGCCTGGAATTACTGGTGGTGCGTTGCTGTACTGCTGGCAGGCGTAGTATCCGCATTTTTGGGCGTACTCTATGCCCAGATGGAAACGGATATCAAGCGCGTGCTTGCTTATTCCTCCGTGGAAAATATGGGCGTAATTTTTGCTGCCTTCGGCTGCGGTATGCTGATGAAGGCTTCCGGCAGCAGCTTTTATATGCTTGGCTTTGTGGCTGCGTTGGTGCATGCCTTTAACCATAGCATTATGAAGGTGCTGATGTTTATGTGTGCCGGCAGTATTATGCACGGTACCGGAAGCAAAAACCTGGAGCTGTTCGGCGGCCTCGCACGCAAAATGCCGTATACCGCTGTTTTTGCTTTCGTCGGCTCGCTGGCACTCGCCGCTATTCCGCTGACGAACGGCTTTACCGGTGAATGGCTGGTGCTGCAGAGCTTTATCAGCCTGGGTACAAGCTGCGCAGGTCAGGATATCCGCCTGTGGACGGCAGTGTCCTTTGTTCTGCTGGGCTTTACCGGAGCACTGGCTCTAGGCTGCTTTGTACGCTTCTTCGGCATCACCTTCCTGGGCCGTGCTCGCAGTGAAATCGTGGAGCATGCGCACGAATCCGATAAATTTATGCTCGCTGCTATGGGCGTAGCATCTGTTTTAGTTGTTGCTTGCGGTCTTTATCCGCTGCCTGTTGTACGTGCAGCAATGCTGGCGTTGGGCATGCCTGTCGCACTTGATGCCTTCGGTATGAATCTGGCGTGGGCCGGTGTAGGCACTGCTGTCTGCTACAAGCCGCTGCTGCTCTTGGCTCTGCTGCTGGTACTGGGCGCAGTGCTGTGGCTCGCTGTTAAGGATTGCTTTGTTGTGGAGGATGTTACCTGGAACTGCGGTACCTATCCGACGCAGCGTCAGCAGTATTCCGCAACCGGCTTCAGTAAGCCTGTACGTCGTGCCTTCGATTATCTGCTGAAGCCCAAGCGTCAGGTAACCTACATGCGCAAGGAGCATGCTTACTTCGGCCGTCAGCTTTCCTACAAGCTGGGAATTCCCGATATGATTACAGAAAAGCTTTATCAGCCGCTGCAGAAGCATTTTGTAAGTGTTTCCAACTTCCTGCGCCGTCTGCAGCAGGGCAGTGTGCGTTTATATGTTGCCTATGTTATGGTGGCAATGATGTTGGTACTGGTATGGGGGGCGCTTTATAAATGATTTTAGAGAATGAATTGTTACAGCTGGCCCTCGGTATGGCGCAGGCAGTTTTGCTGCTTTTGTGCGCTCCGCTGGTAACCGGCATTGTTAAAAAGGTAAAGGCCTGGATGCAGAACCGTATCGGCAGCAGCATCTGGCAGGAATATTACGATATCCGCAAATGGTGGGGCAAGCCTACTATGCTTACTCCTTATACCAGCATCACCTTCCGTCTGGCACCCTGCGTATATTTTCTGACGACCTTTGCGGCAGCCTGCATGCTGCCGGGCTTCTTAGGCGGTCAGGCCGGCTTCGGCGACGTTTTTGTATTTGTTTATCTGTTGGCTTTGGGACGCTTCTTTATGGCAGTTTCCTCGATGGATGCAGCCACCGCCTTCGGCGGCATGGGCGGCAGCCGTGAGGTTTATGTGGCAGCCTTCGTTGAGCCTGTGGTAATGCTGGCCGTGCTTTCCAACGTGCTGCACACCAACAGCACCTCGCTGGCAGGCATGAGCCTGCGTACGGATGAGGTTAACCTGACGGTAGCAGGCGTGCTGACCTGCATTGCCTTCTTCCTGGTGCTGCTCGCAGAAAACAGCCGTATCCCGGTTGATAACCCTGATACGCATCTGGAGCTGACGATGATTCATGAATGCATGACACTGGAATATTCCGGCCGTCTGCTGGCGCTCATCCATTGGGCAAGCCAGCTCAAGCTGCTGGTATTCTTAGTGCTTTTCGCTATGCTGTATCTGCCGCTGGATTTGCCGGTAGTGCTGAAGGTGCTTATCGGTGCGGTAGCAGTAGGCGTAGTAGAAACCTTGAACAATAAGATGCGCCTTTTCAAGGTGCGTGTATATCTGGCCGCAGCGGGCCTGATGCTGCTGTTGGCAGTAGTGGCACAGTAAGGAGGTAACGATGGAATATTTGGTTGTAAGTTTAATGTTTATCGTTTTCCTGCAGACGCGCTTTGTGGAGCTGCGCCGCGCAACTCTGTGCCTGGCGCTGCAGTCTGCACTGATTGCGGCAGCCTGCCTCGTCGTAGGCATGAGCCATGGCAGCGGCCTGCATGCCTGGCTGCCCGGTGTGCTGACGATTGCCGTTAAGGTGCTCTTTATTCCTTACGCTATTTTGCGCGTGGTAAATCAGCTGCGCGATGAGCGTGAAATTGTCAGTGATATCAATGTTAACTATTCCACTGCTTTTGCAGCCTGCAGTCTGGCACTCGGCTACATGGTAATTGACGGTCTGCTGCCGCAGGCAGAGGGACGCGATATTTTAGCGACCTCTATGTTTATGATTATGACCGGTCTGGCGCTGATTGTTATGCGCAGCCGTGCCATTATGCAGATGATCGGCCTGATTACCTTGGAAAACGGCATTTACCTGCTCGGTCTGATTATGACGGAAGGCTTGCCGCTGATTATCGAGCTGGGTATTTTCCTTGATGTGCTGATTGCTGTTGTTATTCTTGTTATTTTAACCTCGCGTCTGCGTCTGTCGTTTAAAACGACGGATACAAATGTGCTGGACAAGCTGAAAGGGTAGGGAATGTAATGTTAACATATATTTTGATACTGTTATGCCTGTCACCCTTGTGCGCGGTGCTGGCACTGGCTGCGGGCTTCGGCAATAATATCCTGCATTGGCTGCACCGCCTGACGGCAACTGCGGTAGGTGTGTGCGTAGCGCTGATGGCAAAGTCCTTTAATCCCGCTGTGCCCTATGTAGACGATTATTTTTACATTGATGCGTTGAATATGTGGGTAATCATTATTATTACCACACTTTATCTGGCAGCGACCTGGACTGCGCGTAATTATCTTACGCGTGAAGAGCGCTGCGGCGTACTCAAGGGCGAGCAGCTGCAGACCGGCCGTTACTTTGCGCTGATGCAGCTTTTCTGCTGGACGATGTTCATCGTACTGCTGGTAAAAAACTTGGGTCTGATGTGGGTAGCCATCGAAGCGACTACCTTAATCAGTGCGTTGCTCATTTCCTTTAAATTCACCCGCGCTGCTTTGGAAGCAACGTGGAAATACATCATGGTTTGTACCGTCGGCATTTGTCTGGCACTTTTGGGTACACTGGTGCTGTATTATGCACAGCTTGATGCGTTGGGCGGCGAAAAGGCGCTCAGCTGGCTGTACCTGCATGAGCATGCCAAAAGCCTTAACCCGGCTATGACTAAGCTGGCACTGCTGTTTATCGTTATCGGCTACGGTACGAAGGCAGGCATGGCGCCGATGCATACCTGGCTGCCTGATGCCTACGCCGAGGCTCCGTCGCTGACTAGCGGTATGCTGAGCGGTGCACTCTGCAGCTGTGCTATCTATGTATTGCTGCGTAATCTGGTTATCCTGCTGCCGACAGCAGGCGCTGCGATGATGAGCAGCATGCTGCTGTTCTTTGCCGTGCTGACTGTGGCCATTGCGGTACCGTTCGTTGTTGTACAGCGCGACGTTAAGCGTATTCTGGCTTATTCCTCCATGGAAAACATCGGCATTATGGTTGCCGGTATCGGCGTCTTTTCCGCTTTTTCCCTGAAGGCTGTAATGCTGCATATGTACAGCCATGCGATGATTAAGTTTGTTCTGTTCTATATTGCCGGCACTATTATCCAAGAATATCAGACACGTAATATGATGCGTATTCATGGTATGATTAAGGATGTACCGCATACCGCGACCTTCTGGCTTTTGGGTATGCTGGGCATTTTGGGCCTGCCGCCGATGGGCCTTTTCTTCAGTAAGTTTTACATTATGGCGTCCATGTTCCGTGAGGGACATTGGGTAGCAGGCAGTCTGCTGATTATCCTGCTGTCCGGCGTTTTAATCGGTATTTTGTACCACGGCATGCGTATGCTGTGCGATAAATCGAAGCGTCAGCCCTTGGGCGATTTGCTGGGCGCGACCGACGTATCTGTGCTGGCTGTGCTGCTGCTTTTGACCTGCGTAGTGGGCGCCGGCTTTGAAAATATTCCCTGGCTCAACAATCTGCTGAACCAGGCTGTGCGGATTATAGGAGGCTGAGATAATGCTAGTTAAACCTGAAAATTTGCGTGGTGCTGCCAATATCTGCAGCGACAGCGGCAAGCGTCCGCTGGCTGCTATGTTCGGCGCAGACGAAACGCTGCAGGGCGGCGGTCTGGCCATCTACTGCCTGTTCTATAATGCTGCCAAACGCGATATTGATGTTTTGAAGGCTCCGTTCCCCGCGGATGGTCCGCTGGAATATCAGTCGCTGACTACGCTGCTGCCGGCTGCTGCTTGGTATGAGCGTGAGCTGCATGATATGTTCGGCTTCGAACCGCAGGGACATCCCGATATGCGTCCGCTGGTGCTGCATGAGAGCTTTCCCGAAGGCTTTCATCCGCTGCTGAAAAAATATCCTAAGGATTACGATGCACGCGGAAATCGTGAATACGAAATGCTTACCTCTCAGGGCGAAGGCCTCTTTGAGGTTCCTGTAGGTCCTATCCACGCAGGCATCATCGAGCCCGGTCATTTCCGCTTCAGTCAGGCAGGCGAGGCTATGCTGCAGCTGGATGCCAAGCTGTTCTTTACCCATCGCGGCATTGAAAAGGCTGTCGAAGGTCTTACTCCGATGGAGGCACTGCCGATTGTAGAACGCATCTGCGGTGCCTGCAGTGTAGCAAATACGCTGAGCTTCTGTCAGGCGGTGGAAAAATGTTCGGAGGCGGAGGTGCCTTACCGTGCGTGGTTAATCCGTACACTGGCTGCGGAGATGGAGCGCTTGTATAACCATGTGGGCGATACGGGCAATATTTGCGCCGGTGTCGGCTTCTCGCCTGTAATCAGCATGGGGGCGCGTCTGAAGGAATACCTGATGCAGCTTAACGAAATGCTGGCAGGCAACCGTTTCCTGCGCGGCCTGATTATCCCCGGCGGTGTGCAGTACGATGTTACTGACGCAATGTTGGAGGAAATCGAGGAGGTTCTGCGTGAGGTAGAGGCTGTTTATGCCGATATGGTGCATATCATGTGGGAGCAGGCGAACTTCGTCAACCGTATCCGTACCACCGGCAGAGTGCGTCCGGAAACTGCCTTTGATCTGGCTATGGTAGGCGTGGGTGCGCGTGCCAGCGGCAGTACCCGTGACAGCCGTAAGGATATCGGCTACGGTATTTATGATGAGCTTGATTTTGAGGTTATTACGGAAACAGCTGGCGATGTCGAAGCACGTATCAAGGTGCGTATCGGTGAGGTTGCCCAAAGCCTGAAGATGGTGCGCCAGCTTATCAGCAAGCTGCGCCGCAACGCGGAAACGCAGCTGGCGGTAGAGCTGGGCGAGCTGCAGCAGGAGGAAGGTCATTTTACCTGGGGCATCAGTGAATCTGCCCGCGGTGACAATCTGCACTGCCTGCTGTTGGATAAGGAAAGCCGCATAGAACGCCTGTTTGTGCGCAGTGCCTCCTATCCTAACTGGCCTGCGCTGACTGTGGCGGTACAGGGCGACATCATCCCGGACTTCCCGTTAATAAATAAGAGCTTTGAGTTATGCTATGCCTGCATAGACCGCTAAGGAGGTGGCAAGATGTTAAAAATGCTGGAGGCAATTTTTCACGGAAAGATTGCTACCGAAAATATTGATACTACGGGCCACAAGCGTCTGCGTGGTCAGCTGCAGTGCGACGGCGGCTGTGACGGCTGCGGTGCCTGTGCCGCTGCCTGCCCGGTCGGCGCTGTGAGTGTGGCTGACGGTAAAGCAAAAATAGATTACAGTAAGTGCGTTTTCTGCGGACGCTGTGTGGAGGCCTGCGCGCGTAAGGCGCTGGTGCATACGAACCATGATGCTTTGGCGCAGATTCTGGCTGACAGTGCCGTGGAGGTCAGCGAGGCTGTTACGGCAAAGCTGGGACGCTCTCTGCATGTACGTCATCTTGACGCTGGCAGCTGCAATGCCTGCGACTTTGAGCTGGGTGCGATGAGCAATCCTGTTTATGATTTACACCGTTACGGTATCGCCTTCGTTGCTTCTCCGCGTCATGCGGATATGCTGATGGTTACCGGCGTAGTTACGCGCAACCTGGAGCAGGCGCTGCGTATGACCTATGACGCTATGCCTGAACCGAAAATGGTTATGGCTTGCGGTGCCTGTGCCTGTGGCGGCGAAACCTATGGCAGCACTTATGCTGTTGTAGGACGTGCGGCTGACGTGGTGCCGGTTGATATTGCTGTGCCTGGATGCCCGCCGCGACCTGCTGCAATTATTGTGGCTTTGTGTGCTGCGGCAGACATGCTGAAGGAAAGAATGTAACCTTGTTTTAAAAAAGAATTAATCAGTATTTTATTACACTGATTAATTCTTTTTTTGCATTTTTATACTTGTACTCTGCTGTAATACGTGATAATATATAGAAAATCAGTTACGTTAGATAAACTGATATGGGGAATACAAATGAGGGGGTTTGAAAAATGATTGTTTTTAGACCGGCAACTTTCAGCGATGTAGAACATATACACAAATTGCTGAATTATTATGCAAAGGAAGGCTTGATGCTGCCACGTGCGCGCAATGCGATTTATGAGAATCTGCGCGATTATATTTTAGCGGTGGAAAACAACCGCTTGTTGGGTTGCGGTGCGCTGCATTTTGTCTGGGACCGCTTTGCAGAAATCCGCTCGCTGGCGGTGGAACCGAGCTTGCAGAAAACAGGTATAGGCCGTCAGCTGGTGGAGCATTTGGAAAAGGAGGGCATTGAGCGCGGAGTGACGATGTTTTTCACTCTGACCTATCAGCCGGGATTTTTTGCCAAGTGCGATTATATTGAAACAGCGAAGGATAAGCTGCCGCAGAAGGTATGGAAGGAATGCGTGTATTGTCCGCAGTATCCGTACTGCAATGAGATTGCTTTCATCAAGACAACAGTTGATTATGAGCCGTCGCAAATCAAATTCTAAAATTTAAGGGCTGCCGTGCGCATTTTGTCATCGCTGATGACGAGGCTGCGCTGCGGACGGCTCTTTTATTTTTGGTCGTGGAATGTTACAATAATCAAATAGAGTATAAAAACCGCACGGTGATTTTGCCGTTGCGGTGTCAGATAAATTTACGGAAAAGAGGTTGAACTTATGAAATTATATTCCTGGAATGTTAACGGTTTGCGTGCCTGCATGACGAAGGGCTTTGCCGAATTTTTACAGGAGGCAGCACCGGATATTATTTGTCTGCAGGAAACGAAGATGCAGCGCGAGCAGGCTGATTTTGTGTTCCCCGGCTATGAGGAGTATTGGAATAGTGCGGAGCGCAAGGGCTACAGCGGTACTGCTGTGTTTACGAAGGTTAAGCCTTTGGCTGTTACCTATGGACTGGGGCAGGAGGAGCATGATAAGGAAGGGCGTGTGATTACGCTGGAGTTTGCGAGCTTTTATCTGGTGACGGTGTATACGCCTAATTCCAAGGATGGGCTGGCGCGTCTTGATTACCGCATGGTGTGGGAGGATGTGTTCCGTGCTTATCTGCAGGAGCTGGATGCGAAGAAGCCGGTTGTTGTCTGCGGTGATCTGAATGTGGCGGCTGAGGAGATTGATTTGAAGAATCCTAAGACTAACCGCAGGAATGCAGGCTTTACGGATGAGGAGCGTGCTAAGTTCCGTGAGCTGAAGGCCGCTGGATTTACGGACAGCTTCCGTTATCTGCATCCGGAGGAGGTTAAGTACAGCTGGTGGAGCTATCGCTTTAAGGCGCGCGAGAAGAATGCGGGTTGGCGTATTGATTATTTTGTGGTGTCGGACAGGATTGCGGATAAGTTGCAGAGTGCGGAGATTCACAATGAGGTTTTCGGCAGCGACCATTGTCCGGTAAGTGTTGAGCTGGATGTGTAAGGGTTGAGTCTGGCGTTGCAATTGCATATTTTGTACTTTCATTTTTACGGTTTTGGTTTTTGTTTTTTAGTTGGTGATGAACATGGATTTTAAAATTCAGGCTCCGTTTGAGCCTGCCGGCGACCAGCCGCAGGCGATTGCCAACCTGGCGGAGGGCGTAGAGCAGGGCCTGCGCACGCAGGTTTTGCTGGGCGCAACGGGTACAGGTAAGACGTATACGATTGCGCAGGTAATCAATAAGGTGCGCAAGCCGACGCTGGTGATTGCGCATAATAAGACGCTGGCGGCACAGCTGGCGAGTGAGCTGAAGGCGTTCTTCCCGGAGAATGCGGTGGAATATTTTGTTTCGTATTATGATTATTATCAGCCGGAGGCGTATATTCCCCAGTCGGATACGTATATTGAAAAGGATGCTTCGATTAACGATGAGATTGATAAGCTGCGCCACAGTGCGACCAGCGCTTTGTTTGAGCGCAAGGATGTTATTATCGTAGCCAGCGTTTCCTGTATTTACGGCTTAGGCGCTCCGCAGGAGTATTATGATATGGTGCTGTCGCTGCGCTTGGGGCAGATTATCGACCGCCAGAAGATTTTACATAAGCTGGTGGAGATTCAGTATACGCGCAATGATATTGATTTTAAGCGCGGCACCTTCCGTGTGCGCGGTGACGTGATTGAGGTTATTCCGGCGGCCTACGGCGAGAAGGCAGTGCGTATTGAAATGTTCGATGATGAGGTTGACCGCATTGTAGAGTTCGATGTGCTGACGGGCGAGATTCTGGCGCAGCGCAATCATGTGGCAATTTTCCCGGCGAGCCACTATGTAACGAGCCGTGAGAATCTTGAACGCGCTATGAATGATATCCGCGAGGAGCTGGACGAGCGCCTGGATGAGCTGAATAAGCATGGCAGGCTGCTGGAGGCACAGCGTCTTGAGCAGCGTACGAATTATGACCTCGAGATGATGCAGGAGATGGGCTATTGCTCCGGCATCGAAAACTATTCGCGCCATCTGGCTGGCCGTAAGGCCGGTGAGCCGCCGTTTACGCTGGTAAATTATTTTCCTAAGGATTTTTTGCTGGTAGTGGATGAGTCGCATGTAACGCTGCCGCAGATTCGCGCTATGTATGCCGGTGACCGCTCGCGTAAGGAGATGCTGGTGGAGCATGGCTTCCGTCTGCCTTCGGCCTATGATAACAGACCGCTGACCTTTGATGAGTTTCAGGCACAGATTAAGCAGGCGATTTATGTTTCTGCTACGCCGGCGAAGTATGAGCTGGAGCAGGCGGACAATGTTGTCGAGCAGATTATTCGTCCGACCGGACTGCTGGACCCGCAGATTGAAATCCGCCCGATTAAGGGACAGATTGACGATTTGTTGGGCGAAATAAACAAGGTTGCCGCCGCAGGCGAGCGTGTGCTGGTGACTACGCTGACGAAGCGCATGGCGGAGGACCTGACGGAATATCTGAAGCAAGCAGGGGTGCGTGTGCGCTACCTGCATTCGGAAATCGCCACGATTGAAAGAGCGGAGATCATCGACAGCCTGCGTGCCGGTAAGTTTGACGTGCTGGTAGGCATTAACCTGCTGCGTGAAGGCCTTGATTTGCCCGAGGTATCGCTGATTGCGATTCTGGATGCCGATAAGGAAGGCTTTTTGCGCAGTGATACGGCGATGATTCAGACTATCGGACGCGCTGCGCGTAATGCTCACGGTCGTGTTATTATGTATGCCGACCGTATTACCGACAGCATGCAGCGGGCGATAGACGAAACTAATCGCCGCCGTGAAAAGCAGCAGGCGTACAACGAGGAGCACCACATTACGCCTAAGACGATTTACAAGGAGCAGCGCCAGCTGATTAAGCTGACGAAGGTGGCAGACACCGAGGAGGCAACGTCCTATGGTAGCAGTAAGAAGCTGAAGCAGAAATCAACTAAGGAGCTGAACACGCTGGCCCGCGAGCTGGAAAGACGGATGCAGGAGGCGGCGAAGGCGCTGGATTTCGAGGCGGCGGCCGAGCTGCGTGACCAGCTGATTATCGTCAAAGGACAGCTGGGGCAGAAGCTGGTGCCGAAGAAAAAGAAAAAATAAATGCCGATGCGGAAGTTTGACTTTTCCTGTTTGGCGTTATATAATATACAATATATTTTTATTCAAATTCTGTGAAGCGGAGCAGTAGTCTGCAGTATCTTACAGAAAGTCGGCGGTTGATGCGAGCCGGCAGTTAGGGCAGATGAACTCACCGTGAAGAAGCCGCAAGGAAATGTGCGGACGTGATGCTGCGTTAAGGCTAATTGAGTGGCGGCTGTAGCCGCAATCAGGGTGGTACCGCGAATTTTTCGTCCCTGACCTTCTTTAAGGTCGGGGATTTTTTATTTTCGACCAACTATAATACCTGGGAGGTAATGAAATGATTCAAGAAAAGTATGCTCCCCATGATATTGAAGCTAAATGGCAAAAATACTGGGAAGAAAACAAAACCTTTAAAGTAGAGATGGATAAGGATAAGCCTAAATCCTACGTTCTGGAAATGTTCCCCTATCCGTCCGGCAACCTGCACATGGGGCACGTTCGTAACTATTCCATCGGCGACGTAATCGCACGTTTCCGCACCATGAAGGGCTTCAACGTTCTGCATCCGATGGGTTGGGACTCCTTTGGTATGCCTGCTGAAAACGCTGCTATCAAACACAATATTCCGCCTAAAAAATGGACTCTGGAAAACATCGCTAACATGACTCGCCAACTGAAGGCTCTCGGTCTGTCCTACGATTGGGACCGCGAGGTTACCACCTGTAAGGAAGATTATTACAAATGGACTCAATGGTTCTTTGAGCTGTTCTACAAACGCGGTCTGGCAGTTAAAAAGGAATCTGCCGTAAACTGGTGCGACACCTGTAACACCGTATTGGCTAACGAGCAGGTTATCGACGGCAAATGCTGGCGCTGCGACCATGAGGTTGTTAAAAAGGATTTGAGCCAATGGTTCTTCAAAATCACCGATTATGCTGATGAGCTGCTGAAGGATCTTGACCTGCTGCCGGGCTGGCCCGAGCGCGTAAAAACCATGCAGCATAACTGGATCGGCCGTAGCGAAGGCTTGGAATTCTCCTTTGAAATCCCGGCACTTAACGATACTGTTGCTGTTTACACCACCCGTCCGGATACTGCTTACGGCGTAACCTTCATGGCTCTGGCTGCTGAGCATCCGCTGATTAAAAAGATTTGCGAAAACAATCCGAAGGCTGACGAAATCAACGCCTTCTGCGAGCGTGTACGCAATCAGTCCGAAATTGAACGTACCTCCAGCGAATCCGAAAAAGAGGGCGTATTCACCGGCGTATACTGCATCAACCCGTTCACCGGCCGCAAGGTAGAAATCTGGGTAACCAACTATGTACTGTATGATTACGGTACCGGCGCTGTAATGGGCGTTCCTACTGGTGACCAACGTGACTGGATGTTTGCTGACAAATACGGCATTGAAAAAATCGTTACCATCTGCCCTATTGGCAAAGAGCTGAAGCTGGAAGAAATGACCTGCGCTTACGAAGAAAAAGAAGGCATGCTGGTTAACTCCGGCGAATTCACCGGCATGGAAATGCACAAGGCTATGAGCGCTATCATGGATAAGGCTGAAGCTGAAGGCTTCGGTAAACGCCGTGTAAACTATCGTCTGCGCGATTGGCTGATCAGCCGTCAGCGTTATTGGGGCGCTCCGATTCCTATCATTTATTGCCCGCACTGCGGCGAGGTTCTGGTTCCGGAAGACCAGCTGCCGGTTCGCCTGCCTGAGGACGTAAGCTTCAATGCCGGTGCTAAATCTCCGCTGGCAACCTCCGAAGAATTTGTTCACTGCAAATGCCCGAAATGCGGTGCTGACGCAACCCGTGAAACCGATACCATGGACACCTTCCTGTGCTCCTCCTGGTACTATCTGCGTTATACCGACGCACACAACGACAAGATGCCGTTTGACAAGGAGCTCAATAACTATTGGGGTCCTGTAGACCAATATATCGGCGGTATTGAGCATGCTATTCTGCATCTGCTGTATTCCCGCTTCTTTGTAAAGGTTCTGCGCGATGCAGGCCTGGTTGATTACGATGAACCGTTCAGCAACCTGCTGACTCAGGGCATGGTAATCAAAGACGGTGCTAAGATGAGTAAATCTCTGGGCAACGTTGTTTCCCCTGAAGAAATTCTTTCCAAATACGGTGCTGATACCGCGCGTCTGTTCATCCTCTTCGCTGCTCCTCCTGAAAGAGAGCTGGAGTGGAGCGACCAGGGCGTTGAAGGCTCCTTCCGCTTCCTGAACCGTATCTGGCGTATTGTACAAGCATTTGAAGCTGTTCTGGCACAAAAGGTTACCGAATACGATCACAGCAACCTGAGCGAAGCAGATAAGGACCTGCGCCGTGTACTGCATAGCAGCATTAAGAAGGTTACCAACGATATCGAAACCCGCTTCAACTTCAACACTGCTATTTCCACTATGATGGAATTGGTTAACGCTCTCTATGCTTATAAAGAAGCTGCTAAAGAGCCGAATGCTGGTCTGGTTTACGAAGCAATTTCCGACCTTATCAAGATGATGAGCCCGTTTGTTCCGCATATCACCGAAGAGCTGTGGCGCGGTGCTATCGATGCCAACAGCAGCGTACATGAACAAAGCTGGCCTGAGTGCGATGAAGAAGCCCTGAAGGTTGACAATGTAGAAATCGTTCTGCAGGTTAACGGCAAAGTTCGCGGTCGTCTGACTGTTCCGGCTGAAGCTACCAAGGAAGAGCTGGAGAAGATTGCTATGGCTGACGCTAACGTTCAGGCTCACATCGGCGATGCAACCGTACGTAAGGTTATCTGCGTACCCGGCCGTCTGGTAAACATCGTAGCGAAGTGACACCCACTTTGTAGCGAGCAATAGCGAAGCGAGAAAGTGAAATGGTGGAACGAATCCCCGTTGCGAGCGGATAGCGAGCAAGAAGAGGGGAGAAATAAAATTAGAAATAAAATCTGTCGCGAGCTTTAGTATTACTGGCCACTAACCACTAATTACTAACCGCGACCACCGCAGTTACAGCTGTCCTGCAACAGGCAGTTTCCGCAGACTGTAGCGCGGACAAAAAAATAAGCAGTGCATGTCAGCAATGACATTATTTAGTAGTACTAAATAACGCTTACATTTTCAGAGTCTCTGAGAATAACGTAATTGTTATTCTTGGGGGCTCTTTTTGTTTTTTTGTGATGTTTATCCAGCGATTAATTTAAAGGAGGCTCTCCTAGGGGGGGAGCTGTCACCCGTAAGGGTAACTGAGAGGGGAGAATAGCTAAAGGAGAATAATTATGTTTAATAATTTATCGGATAGAGCAACAAAGAATTTTGCGAAAAAATTGCGTAGAGCAATGGCTAAACAGGAAAAACATCTATGGTATGATTTTTTACAAAAACATAGGTGTAAGTGGTATAAACAAAAGCCAATAGGTAAATATATTACAGATTTTTATTGTGGACATGTTAAGTTGATAGTTGAACAGGATGGGAGTCAACATTACGAAGATAAGCATGCTAAATATGATGAAAGAAGGACAGCTTATTTTAATGATTTGGGAATAACAGTAATAAGATTTCCTAATAATGCTATTGATAAAAATTTTAATAGCGTTTGTGATGAGATAGAGAAGGTTGTGTCTGCGTTGGAATTGATTATGAAAACGTAAGAAATAAAACTTTAGAAGAGGCTCCCCTAGGGGGGAGCTGTCACCAGTAAGGGTGACTGAGAGGGGATAGAGTTCAGAAAACAGTTGCACAAAAAAACCCCTCTCCGCCTCGACAAGCTCGGCACCTCTCCCCTAGGAGAGGCTCAGTCTGCTGTTGTATGTTAAAGAGGCTCCCCTAGGGGGGAGCTGTCACCCGTAAGGGTGACTGAGAGGGGATAGAGTTCAGAAAACAGTTGCACAAAAAAACCCC
>OLSB01000799.1_pt1 | contig 35287 bp, 27 predicted proteins | sample 1672071 | NCBI WGS metagenome assembly OLSB01 (sample SAMEA3136642, study PRJEB25190) | human gut metagenome | biome: human gut; feature: human-associated habitat; material: faeces | place: Austria | collected 2013 | reverse complement strand
CCATCAGCTCGGCGCTGCCCTCAAAGCGCTCCTCCTGCGGCGGGTTGTCAGGGGTAAAGACCTGCACCCCGTCCGGCGTAGGCACACGGACCTCCTTGACCTTCCAAATTCCCCGAATATCCATATTTTCCCTCCTTATCAAGCCATCATGCCCACGGATCGGCAGCCTTCGGTGTACGCACGCCGGTCAGCAGATACTGCTCCCACAAAAACCACTTGCCGTCGCTTCCCCGCTGGCGCATCTTGATGGGACGCGGATCGTCTGCTCCGCCGCAGGGGATAAACAGCTTCATATACCCCTGCTCCTCGCCGGACACATGATTGCTCTCAACGGTGATCGTATACGGCTGGGTGGGTGTGTAGTTGTTGTCCGGTGTGGAGCCGGCGAAATAGGTAAAGGGCAGGTAGGTCTTGCCATCGCGGAAGCGGTCGTTCAGGAAAGAAATTTCCTGTCCGTTCAGCGGGCGAGGTCCGCGCAGCCAATTCAGCATCTCCGTTCCGATGCTCTTATCTGCCGCATACGCACACAGAGCGAGAACCGTAAGTGCCGCCGTTTTGAAGGGCGTGTCGAGGCTTGCCTCGGGAAGCGCCTGCATTTCGGCAAGGCTCTCCGGCAGCGCAGCGAAGGTAAATGTTTCCCGCTTACTGCCCAGGGACTGTGCGGCGGCGTTTACCGCCTGCCCGGCTGTGCTTTTCAGCTTTTCAAAGATACTCACAGGTAATCTCTCCTTTATAAAGTATTTTTTTCAGGGGTGAAGCCGCATCAGAACTTACCGCCCCCGCCGCCGTGGGTCGTGCCGGAAGAAGAGGTGTGGGTGCTGCTCCCGCCTCCGGAATCATCGTTCTTGGGCTTCTCCGTGCGCGTAACGGTGTTATACAGGAACAGATCGCGTCTCTCGTTAATGTTCAGACTGCCATCCTTTATGTAGCTGCTTGCAGCCGCCTGGAAGCGGACCGTTTTCAGCTTCGCCTTCATCCTGCCCACTATGATGAGGGATAGCACAACGCCCACAACGATGGCAATGGGGATCCAAATAATGGAAAGGGGCTCCTTGGGTAAATTCTTTACATCGTAAGGCGCACCGGTCCTTGCCTGTGTGATGAATTCATCGCACAGATCGGCGAATTTATCAAAGGCGCCCGCAAAATCACCGTCGGACAGCTCGCCCTTTATCTGCTTGCCGATATACTCAATGCCCGCGTCCGTAAAGGCCGTAATGCCGTAGCCGCAGGTGGATATGTACCAGTCGTTGTCCTCGATACTGATAAGCAGCAGCGCGCCGTCCCTGCTTTCGCCGTAGCCGAAGTTGCCGTAATCATAAGTATCGTCGGCATAGTCCCGCGGAGTTTTCCCGTTCAGCGTGTCAGTGGTCAGCACGATAATGTCCATTTTCTGACGCTCGCTGAGCTCATTAAGCTTTGTCACAAGCGATGCTTCCTCGTTGTCGGAAAGCAGTCCCGCCAAGTCCTGTACGCGCTCGTATTCACTTGCAAAACCGTACGTCTGCGCAAAAGCGGGCGTCGCTATACAAAGGCACAGAACAAGCGAGAATAACAGTGTCAGTACTTTCTTTTTCATTCCGTCCCCTCCTTAAATCAGCCCTATCAGGTGCAGCGCCCACGCGACGCCGTAGGAAGCCGCCGTGAATATCGCCGCCAGCAGGAATGTCCAGCGCTTGGCCGCAGCCTTATCCACCGGCAGATCTCCGACGAATTTTCCGGTCTGCCCGTTCATGGCAAAGGTGTATTGGTTTCCGTTCCAGGAGGTGTTCAAAAGCCACACCGGATAAAGCGCATACCGGGCCTTTCCGCCGTGGAACTGCACACTGGTGTTTTCCGGCGTAACGGTGGTATACCCTTCTACCGTCTCGGCAAATACCTCCTCCGTAGACCGCTTGACCCGCTGGTTTGCCCGGTCAATGCTTTCCTCGGCGGTCACATCATACTTATCCGCCACATAGCCGGCAAGATAAGCCGTCTGGAAATGCACCGCATCCGAAATATTGTACGGCTCAATGGATTCCATCAGGTCATCCGCCATTTTAGAGGAGCCGTCCACCGGAACATGCTCGAAGCCGACGCTGCCGCCCCGATGCACTAAGAAGTGGCTGGTTTCGGTGTAATCGTAGTCGCTGTCGCTCCATGTATGGACCTTTGTGGCCCGGTAACGCACCTGCGCATCCACATCGGTGTCGAAGAGCCAGAAGGGAACATAGACTCCCTTGATCTCGTCGATATGGTTCTGATCCTTGAAAATCTTTGGCAGCAGCCGCTTCCCGGTCAGATGCTTCATCAGTCCCGCCTTTGCCGCCTTTTTATCCAGCTTGAACGGGATCACAAGATCCGGCTTGAGAGCGCCCGAGAACTGGCCCATCATCACCACGGGATTGCCGCAGAAGGGGCAGGCGGTAGCCGCCGTGTTGGCATCGCCAACGATCTCGCCGCCGCAGGACTTGCACACATACGAGCGCAGGCCGTCGGTTTCTCCCTCCTGCCAGTCTCCACCGGCCGTGGTTTCCCATTCCATATCGTCGGATTTTTCGCTCTGCAGCTCGGCGTCGTAGCCCTCCAGCGCCTCCATTTCAAACTCCGTGTCGCAATAAGGACACTTCATTTTCTGGAGCGTGCTGTCAAAGGCTATCGCGCCGCCGCAGCAGGGGCATTTATATTCCTGCAAGGTTTGCATGAAAAGATCTCCTCTCTTAAAGAATTTCACCCATTAAATGCCGCAAGAGCCGCATCTGCTTTCTGAATCCACTCGGTGCGGTCTCCGTAGATTGCGGCATCCAGGGAGTCGATTGCCTGCGCCGCCTTGTCACCGGCATCGGCCTCGCCCTTTACCGTGGCAGAAAATCCAGCCGCTATATCCTTAACCGCCGTCATCTGCTGCTTCCACACATTCGAGGCGTTGCCGAGTGTATTCTGTATGCCGAACAGCGTGTCGAAATATTTTTTAAGTCTGTCAAAATCCTTGCTGTTGTTCATGGGGAGAACGATTTCGTAAAGGCCCTGCGTATTGGTAAAGCTGAGTCTTGCAGCGGGCTTTTTCTCGGTCTTATCGCCGTTTTTAACAAGCTGCTCCTCATACTTATAGCTGCGCAGGTCGGCAATGCGGTACACGCAGGCGCGGGTGGTCTTGCCGAACATCATAAACTTGTAATCGTTCTGCACATACGCCATCAGTCCGATATCCTCGGCCACATAGAGATAGGTGCCGAAACGCTTCAGTTTTTTGCTCTTATCCTTTGTTTTCATCCTCGGAACGAAATAGTGGTCCCACAGCTTGGTGCCGCGCTCCACCTGTGCAAGATGTGCCTTAACACCCGGAAGATTGCTGTGCACATAGTCATATACCTTGAAGCCCTTTTTCCTACAGTTTTTGCGGCAAATGCAGTTGCCGTCCGACAGCTTTTGGGTTTGGATCAGATTGATGTCCGCACCGCAGATCGCGCATTGATTGGCCATAATTCTCCTCCTTTTTCCGACTGTGTCGGTTTATTTTTTATGGGTTTTCTTGCTTTGGCAGGGTGGTGGTCGTTTCGTTCATCGCCGTATCCGCCGGGGTGTCCGCCGCACTCTCAGCCGCCCTGTAATACCTGTCGGCAAGGCCATAGAGATAAGCAAGCACCCTTTCGCCCATTGCAGCCTCCTTCTCCACCGTGCTTCCGTCGGAGAAGGTCATTTGGGTCATGCGTGCCGGCGCGTCGGATGAATGGAAAAAATGTATCGGATCCCGATGCTTTTTCAGTCTTTCTATCTCGCCGTCCTCGCTGATGATCCGAAGGAGCTCCGCCGCATCCTCCGCCGGCACGGGAAAAGCCGCAAAAGAGGTGTAATGCTCCTTCTGCTCTCCCACAAGGCAGTCCGCAGAGAAAAGCCATCCATTTTCTTCCTTTTTCAAGGCAAAGGCGTATACCGGATCCCTTGCCGTGCCGTAATAAACGGTACTGAGCATAATAATCTCATCGGCAGTATGCTTTTTACTTCCGCCGCAGCCGAAAAGTCCGAAAACCGGCAAAAGCGCAAGCATAACCGCTGCGGCCCTGCGCGCCGTGCGCTTCATAATTTACTGAAGCGGTCTGCCGCACTCCGGGCAGAATTTCGGCATACCCTGTCCCGCCGAGGGTCTCCACCCGCAGTTTGTACAGCCGGAGCTGACTACGGGCTTGGCTGAGCCGCAGTTTGCGCAGAATTTTCCGCTGCTTTGCGCGCCGCAGGACGGGCATACCCATGTCTCACCGCCCATGGCAGTCGGCGCGGAGGCAGGTCTTTCCTGACGGATGCCCGTGTTATCCACCCGATTCATCGTGCCGCCGCCGTCCCAAACCCGGTTTCTGTTATCCCGGCGCATCAGAATATCCGCAAGCTTGTGCATTCTCTGCTCATATTGGCGGTACAGGTCGGTATAGGGGCTGTCGGGGCGGTTGCCGTCGCTCAGCTCCAGCTCTATTTCGTCAAACCACGGGGAATCCACTCGAATCGTCACATTGAACTCATAGTCGCAGGCATAGCGGGGCGGCACATAGCTCTTCTCGTTTCCCTCGGAGTCCTCGTAAAAGATCTCCTCCTTATTCTCCCGGATATCCGTGTCAACCCCCAGCACCTGGGAAAATGCAATGAGGTCGGGGTTGCTGCTGCGCCAGTTGGAGGCCCCGGTAACAATGAACCGCTCTCCGATAGGATCGATGTATACCTTTTTGCTCCCGTCAAAGGTCATCGACGGGGCAAAGTCGGCAAGCTTCTTTTCATTTTCCGCACGGTAAGCAAGCTGGCGCTTGATGTCCTCCACGGTCGAGTTCCGCCGCTCGCTGAAAAACGGCGAAAGCTTTCTTGCGCAGTCCTTACAGAGATTGCCGTCCTCCAGCTTGCGGTTTCCCAGAAGTCCGATTTTCTCCCCGCAGATGTCGCAGTATTTTTTGTCAAATAATCCCATGCTTTGATCCTCCGTTTATTGATTTTTTTTAACAATCCATTTTGCATTGTTGACCTGTAAGCCGTAGCCACAGAACGAACAGCAGTGGTTTTCATCAGGCATGAAGTTGGCGCCGCAGGACGGGCAATCCTTTTCGGCAAAGAACTCGCCGTCCGCTTTTCGTTTTTCGGGATATCTTGCCCTTTGCATGATCAATCTCTTTTTAAATTTTTCTGTATACGGCTTCTGATTTTCGGGAAGAAAGGTTTCAGTTCCGAAAATGTCAGCCGTAACGGTTGTTGTTTCTTCTGTGTGGGCAACTTTTAAAAGTTTAATTGTACCAACGCTGAAATCAAGCAGGTCTTCGTCGTTTTCATTCTCCCAAAAGTGTTCGTTTAAGCAGGCTCTGAGATAATTCTCGGAATATCTTACAATTTTTCCGGCAAGCTTTTCTTGCTTGATATTCCCGCAGATAATCGGTGTGATGATTCCTCCGAAAGTCAGAACCGCTGCACCAACGCCGGCGGCAAGGGAAATCTCGGTGTCCTCAATTAAATATAGGCACAGAAAGACACATAAGAAAAGTATGGAGCCGGACACAAGAAGCTGTAAAAACCTTTTCAGGTTTGTACTGATCGCTTCATAAATCTCAAACGCCTCGGTCTGCCAATCGTAAAACTCGTTTTTAATAACGGCGCCGCAGTATTCACAGGTCACCTGCTGACTGTCAAGCTTGACTCCTGCACCGCAGGACGGGCAGGTTATGCTTAACATATCGTTATAATAATTTTTCTTTTTTTCTTTTTGATCGGTGCGGCGAATGTGCCTTGATTGAAGTATTCTGAGATACGAATTCTTGCGGTATATCTCATGCTGAACCTTGTTGTCTTTTGTTGACTCAAAACGCTCCAGTGTGCTGCACTTTAAAACCGATTCACGCCATTCTCTGCCGTCATCGTTCCATGTTTCAAAGTCATTTTTAGGAACGGGAACAACATCGGTAATGTAAATTCTGCGGCAAAGCTTATTCCTATTAAGTCTGTTGATTTGACTGACGATTTTATTTCGGAATGCCAAGTCCATTCTTGCCGGAAGGAGGTCCTGATCCGCATTCCCCAGCGGTATCAGAATTCCTTCAAAGGCTTTTCTTATATCTCTTCGGATTTTTGAATTCTGAAGGGGAGTGCCCTTTTTCGCAAGCAATCTTTCCAGTTTGGCTTTTTTTGAGTTTTTGGAACTGTATTCCGAAAAATCTATGGTAAGTATTCTTTTCCCGATATAGAATGTACATAATATCGCAAAGGAAGCCGCAATGATCAGTGCTACTGATAAATCCATAAAAGTACCTCTGATTTATTCCTTGCTGATCATTTCGTTTTCGCTTTTCTTTTTTCGGTTGTCTTTTGCAATGTCGCATATCATTATAACAACAAAGAACAAACCGACGGGGATTGCCGCACAATAGAGCAGAAAATCAACGGGATTTCCCTCAGGAGAAAGCTTGTAATCACCTTTGGAGGTTTTATAAACCTCGACATCTATTGTGTCGTCTTTTCTCAATTTATCATAGGTATTTTTTTTTGCGTAGCTGTTCCACCAGACACGTTCTTCATAGTTTCCCTTATAGGTTTTTCCGTCAATAACATATGAAACTTTAAATTTATATGTTGTATAACGAACATCACCGGAATCATCCTTATCGTCTTGGGTTGAAAAGTCAACAATGACAGCGGGAATTTTCCGTATATCGGTTGAGCTTTTATATTCCTTGCTGGCGATTCTGCTTGTAACAATTCCGATTACACCCGCAACTATCAAGCCGATGCCGACGACCATGATAAATATGGTCATTTTAATGTCTTTATTTTTTTTACTCATAACAGGATCTCCTTTTGCAAGCAAATATAAAACCGCTCCTTAACAAATCATACGAAAAATTCTTTGTCGTTTCGCCGGCAGGGAAACTTATCCTGCTGCGCAAAAACCTTTCGGCGGTATGAACGGCTTTTTTGCTTAAGCCGTTCATACCTAACCGAAATAACACTTCCGTTAATACGGTTCCCGCTAAGCGGCAGCTTTATTTTTTATCGTTATCGTCGAATACATCGCCGCATTCAGGGCAGAACTTGGGCGGATTGGTAGGATCCTCCGGCTCCCAGCCGCACTTATCACAGCGGTAAAGCGGTGTACCCTCGGGCTTCTTTGCGCCGCAGCTCTGGCAGAATTTTCCCTTGTTCACCGTGCCGCAGGAGCAGGTCCAGCCCTCGGTGTCCGCCGGCTTAGGCGAGCCGCACTCGGGGCAGAATTTACCCGTGGCCGTGGCGCCGCACTTACACCTCCAGGCGCCTGCCTCCGGCTGCGGCTCGGGCTTCTTTGCGCCGCAGTTCGGGCAGAAATTGCCGCTGACCGTAGCCCCGCAGGCACATTTCCAGCCGCCTGCCGCCGGAGCTGCCGGAGCCGCCGGAGCCTGCTGCGCCTGCTGTTGCTGCTGTCCCATGGCAAACAGGTTCTGTGCGTTCATGCCGCCGCCGGCATTCATGGCCATCCCCATGCCCATAAAGCCGGTCATAGCGCCTGCCTGGTTGCCTGCCGCCGTCTTCATGGCATCGGCCTGTGCGCCCACCAGCGTGGCTGCCGCCATGGTGGGATCCCGCATGATGGCCGTGCGCTGGGCCTGCTTGATCATCTCCGCATCCTCTTCCGGCAGCGTGACCGAGCCCAGGGCAATGCTCACGACCTGCAAGCCCCGCAGCTGTCCCCACTTTTCCGACAGCGCCGTGTTCATGGCGTTTTCAAGCTCGGTGTTGTGGGTCACAATCTGGTTGGGACGCAGCTCCAGATCGGACAGTCGCCCGAATGCCGGCTGCAGCGCGCTAACGAACTCCGCCTTCAGCTGGCTGTCCAGCTCGTCCCGGGTATACTCCTTCTCCACATTTCCGCAGACATTGGTGTAAAAGAGCAGAGGATCTGCGATCTTGTAGGAATAAACACCGGAGCAGCGCACGGAAACATCCACATCCAGCCCGATTTTCGAGTCCACCACCCGGAAGGGAATGGGATTCGGCGTGCCGAATTTGTTGTCGATAAGCTCCTTGGTGTTGAAATAGTACACCCGCTGGTCCTTGCCGGTGTCGCCGCCGTAGGTAAAGCGTTTGCCGACGGTCTTAAAGGTCTCCATTATGCTTTCGCTCAGGCTCCCCGAAAAAATGGAGGGCTCCGTGGAGGTATCATATGTAAATTCCCCGGGCTCGGCGCAGACCTCCACGACCTTTCCCTGCTCCACAATGATCATGCACTGCCCGTCAGCCACGGCAATGCCGGAGCCGTTGGAGATGATGTTGTCGTTTCCCTTCGTGTTGGAGGACCTGCCGCTGACGCGCTTTTGCCCCTTGGTGACCAGCACCTCCTTGGGCATAGACTCGCAGTAGAAAAATTCCTTCCACTGGTCGGCAAGAGTGCCGCCCAATGCACCGATACTCGCTTTAATAAGTCCCATAATAATAGCTCCTTTCCAATTGTGCGAATGATCCATATATTTTCCCGACCGGAGCCGGCAGATCACTTCTTTTTTTCGTGGACCCCCACGGAATAGAAATACTTGTTTTTATTGCCGCCCGACAGTAGACCATGTATCACTTATGGCATCATAGCCATAGACGAGATTGTCGCATACGCCGTAATAGCGCTCTCTGACAAACTGCTCCTCGCTGTCGGTGCCCAGGGCAAACAGCAGGCAGGGGCGCCCCTCGATCCACTGGGTAGTTCCGGTATACATCACCTTCATTCCCTGCTTGACCGCCTGCTTTACCTCCTCCGTTTCCAGAAGAAGCTCTGTTGCGATCTGAACCGAACGCTCATCGGGCACTTCCTCGTATGCAGAGAAATCGTACACCCCTGCTATCTCCTGCAGGTGCCCGTTTTCCATGGACAGCGACGGGCGGAAATCAATGGCCCCGCCGCCGTCAGTAGCGGCAATCAGCACATTGGAGTATATTTCGCTGAGGTTGCACCGCAGCAAAAGAGGCTCGCCGGGTTCCCCCGCATGGAGCGGGTTACTCTTGTCATCTGCATACCCGCCGTCCTCGGTGATCGTGGATGGGTACACGATTATTGTTCCCTTGTCATTCGGCGGTACAATGGCATACAGCTCCTGTCCCTCAGCCATGTAAAGCGGCGCACGGGAGAGGCTGGGATATTCCTTTCCCGTTTCGCTGCCCGCAACATAGGCGCGCAGGTCCACCTCAGAGCTCTCGCTATCCACATAGCCGATAAAGGCTATGGCGACTGCGCTGCCGCTCTGTGCGATTTTCTTTTGCAGCGCCGTGAAAGCGGCATCCTCTGTGCCTTTACCATCCGGATCCTTCACGGTGCTGCCGCCGGGAGTCTTGTCTCCGCCGGGGTTTTTCCCGGGCAAATTCACACACCCGCATAAAGAGCAGACCAGTAATATGACTGCGCAAATCAGCAAAGCGGTTTTCTTCATGTCGACCTCCTCTTTTTCTTTTATTCTGAAATATTTCCGCGGCAAAGCATCCAGATGGTTGCTTTCCGTCAGCACACCCGCTGCATTACCACAGCGGCTTCGTCTTATTCACATGCTTGAGCAAGCGTGTAGTCCATGGCATGATCTGCGCCGGCAAAAAGCTGAGCCATGGCTTTTGCTTGCTGTTTTCCGTTTTTCTTTCTCCCTTACAATTTTTTGAATAGTCGTTTTTTAGACGGATATATTCACAGATTGCGTTGCCGCATTACCTTTCCAAAGAAAACCAACGGTTTGATTCTCTTTGGAAAAGCGAAAGGGCGGAGGCGGATGGCTTCCGTCCCGCCCTTTGCTTCAATCCTTTAGTCCGGTTTTCCGGTTTGAGCGTTTATCTGCTCTTTCTGCGGGAATACAGGGCCGTTCCCATCAGAGCCGCACCGGATACGATCACCAGCGCGATGCTGAGACCCATCATGCTGCCGTCGCCGGTCTTGGGAGTCTCCGGCGCAGGAGGCGTCACCGGCATCTTGGCGTTAAAGCTGTTGGTGAAGCCGATTTCCCGGAGGGGGTTGTTGTGGTCCAGCCCATTGTTCTGGTCGAACTTGAAGAAGGACCAGCCCCCAACGCTTTCGTAGCTGTCCACAAACAGCGGGACGGCGTAGAACATAGTCTCATCGTAAGTCCAGCCCGCAGCATTGCCCTTGACCTGGCGGATAACGAAGCCCTCGGACAGGTTGCCTGCCTGATTTGCTCCGATCGTGAATATGAATTTACCTTCATAGGTCTTTTCGCCTTCGGTCTCAACGGTATCCTGAACCAACACATATTCGACGGGGGCTCCGAATCTTTCGACGACAAACTTGAAGGTCTCCTTACCCGGATCCATTTCACCGGTCTTCTTGACATCGAGCTTAAAGGGAACCTCAATGCGAATGTTGCCGGCCTCTAATTGCGGCTCAATCACATAATTGCACACAGAGCATTTTACAGCGTAGTCGTAAGTTGCTCCGCCCTCATGATCGGGTGTATGGGGCTGCACTGTGTCATGATGCTCCGCATTGCGGCTGCAGACATGTGCGTGTCCGTCGGCCTCCTTGTATCCCCACTCGGAAGTATTAAAATCGTGGTCATTGTTGAGTGGTCTGTACGGAATTTCCGAAATGAGATTTCCGTTCACGTCAAACAGCTTGCCGCAAAGATTGCACTTCTTATAAGCGTCCCAGCCTTTATCCGTGCAGTTTGAGGCTTTTTCCGCAACGGGCCGCAGGGATGAATGGGCACAGGTTACGGTTACCGTGCAGGTATCGGTGAAGTTTCCGTCAGCAGTTTTGACGGTGATAACAGCAGTACCCTTGCTAACGCCGGTTACTGCTCCGGTTGTTGCGTTTACGGTGGCAACAGCAGGGTTGTCAGATGTAAACGAAACAGTTTTGTTTGTTGCTTCTGCAGGGGCAACGGTGTAACTCGGAGTCTTTGTTTGACCGATATTGACGGACAGTGTCTCGTCAATTGTTACGCCTGTTACCGCTACGGGTGCGGCGGTGACATTGACGGTTGCAGGAGTAACCGTATAGTCTAATTCAGGATACGGCGGATCGTTGTCAAAGAAAGTGTCTACATTAATTGTAACTATCTTGTCCCCTGACGCTCCGTCGTCAACAGTACAGGCAAAGTTCAGAATTACTAAATCCGATGAACCCGTGTAGCCTGTCATCTGCGCGCTGTAAGACCACTTATAGCCGTTACCGCTTTTAGGCACTACAATTGCTCCGTCAGAGTCAATAGTGGTCTCAAGACCAGTAGGGATAGAAATGCTGTCGTCAACAATGGTCAGCCCGCTGGGAATATTCAGCCTAAACTCTAAGCCGCCCATGTTGGTTACAGCTCCGACAAATACCTTATAGTTTATGGTATCTCCCGGATGGGCCGAGGTTGTGTCTGCTGTTACTTTAAGCGCAACAGGTGTTGCAGCAAATACCGGCACTGCAGTTGCCAGCATCGTGAATAGCATTACCAAACTCAGCACAATTGATGTGATTCGCTTGTTCATGACCATGCTCCTCCTTTAAGAATATATTTGCGGGACGTCCCTTACGCACCGTCTTCGGGGTCTCGCTTAGTCCCGAAAACGGCGGCGCAGATTTCTCTGCGATTTTATATTCTTAAACTGACCTTTCCTTCCCATATGGCTTATGGGAAGGAAGATACAGTGTTAAGACTTTTTATCGTATTACTTATGACCAGAGCGATGTGCCGTTGATGTGACCGAATATCTGCTTTTTATCCTTTGCATTTATCACGCCATCCTTATTTACATCGCCGACATCAAATATATATCCCGTAAGTTCAGTAGTCGAATCGTTTATATGGCCGTATATTATCTTTTTATCTTTTGCATTTATTGTGCCATCGCCGTTGACATCGCCCAGCAACCAAATTTCCACATCCTGCGTCACATTCTCCGCGCCCACCGTGACGGTATACTCACGTGTAACGTGTTTGCTTTTTGACACCGTCATTGTATATGTGCCTGCGGCAACATCGGGTATCTCGTATTCTGCTATATATTTCCCCGAACTGTCTTTTATGCCGCCCGGTACCGAAACGGTATATTTCGGCGTGGTACTGCTGCCGGCAAAAAGTGAAACAGTTACATCGCCGTCGTTCATAAAACTCGTTACCTGACCGCGTACACCCGAAGCAACGGGAACGGAGTATCCTACGGTAAGAGTTGTTCTGTTCCCGTCCTGCGCGCTTACATACGCTTTTTCCCCGTTCACATAAGCATCCAGCTCCTCGTCGTCAGCTATGTAATAGCCCTCTTCGCACTGTAAAATCACGTTTACGTGATATCTTCTGCCTGCGTTAAAGGTCATATCAGCCTGAATCCGCTCCCCCGTAGCGGAAGCATACCATGTATAGCTTACAATCGAAACGCCGCCCGGCAGCCCCGTAACCAGATTATTGTTATATATCGGTCTTTCGCCCGCCCACGGATGTGGCACGCTCAAAGACAGATAGTCATAATGAATCACATCCGGTTCCGGTACCAAATCTATTACATATGCCTGGGCGGATGCATCATACGGCACTTCAAGATAATTTTCTGCAATGTTGAGATCACTGTACATCCGCAGCTTGACGCATGTGTTGAAATAATAGCCAAATGTGTGATCAAACTGCTCCGGACCGTTGCGGAACGTCATCGGATTTTTTCCCGTGCCCACCACCTTGATTCGATATATATAATCGGGATCAATTACGTCGTCGGGGCTTGTGCTGTAAACAGTGCCGTTCTTAACCCGCTGTATCTCCTTTATATTCAATTCGAAGTCGCTGCCTTTTTCTTGTATATTCACCCCGCCGACCGGGCTTCCCGCCCGCAATCCGGCAACGGTACCCCAGGCGCTTTGGATCACCTCGGAGGGATGGGAGGCCAGGGACACCCCCAGGGACCTTTCATCATTGGCGACACGAACATCTATACTGTCACATTCCCGGTTGAGACCCCGGATCTTGATCTTTGGCGGGTTTTCCTTATCGAATTTATACCCCTCATAGCCGTCCTTGAGATACACACGGATGAAGCGAGAATACTGGTCCCCCAATATCGCGGGAACACTGCCTTTTCCGGTCAGGTCCCATATGTCCTCGTGCATCCAGTAGTCCGGCTTTTCCTCGATGGCGTAGGGAGCACTCCCATCCACAGTGAAGGTGCCGCTGCCAGAATCCCCCTGCACCAGAGGCTGGCTGATATCCAGATAGACGGTGTCGATAGCCTTTGTCCGATCCACCCGCCGCACCACCTTTGCGCCCTTGTAGCCGGTCGAAACCTGCTTCTTTACCCCGTTGGTCTCCAGCATGAGGTCATATTGCAGCTCCATGGTGGTCAGTGCATCCACATCGGATTCATTAATGTAGTAAGTCACCGAAAACGGCTGGTCTCCTGACGCGGGAACACTGGGAAAATGCACCATGCCCTGTCCCGTATGGTGGTCACTAACGAACATCCGAATATATCCGGTGGAATATTCGTTGGAATAGCTGTACCCGAGCACGCGCAGCATGGGGGAAATCGGATACATCACAAAACTCACCCGATGCTCCTGCTCCGCGGTGGTATCCACCTGGGGTGCGCTGAAGACTCGCTCGCCGTATTCCATCGGCTCGCCGTCCAGCAGAACCTCCTTCACGCCGTAGGCATTGGAGATCACCTTGGCTATGCCGCCCTGAATACCCAGCGACGTACCCTGGAAAGCCATGGTCGGCCCGCCGTTTTCAACCGACCGGCGCATATTGCCCCGCACATACCAGTTTCCGTCGTGCACATCGGTGAAGACCGCACCGTTTTCGCTGATAAGGTGCGGCACCAGGCCCCACATCATAGTCTTCGCATCATCCAGGGTCGCGCCCGGAATATCGTTATAATGTATATCGTAATCCCAGTTATTGTCATAAAAACTTTTCATCTTCCCGCCTAACACCAGGCGGCACGGGTCCAGCTTATCGGTGGTGCGCATGAAATACGCATCGTTGATCTGCATGGGCAGATGATCGAAATTGCTGGCATAGACATCCCCGGTCAATATCAGAGCGATGGACTGCCGGAAAAAGCCGCCGTTGACCACCAGCTCATACTTTCCCAGGTTCTCCGGTGTGGGGGCGCTGTGCAGAACCACCCGGTCGAAGGTGCCGCCGTTGATGGTGACGCTGCCGCCTGCTTCTCCCCGAATGGCTTGCAGCCGGCGGGAAAGATACCGCTCCTCCCTCTCGCCCCCGGGACTGGTCACCTGCGTCAGCACCTCGCCGCCGTTAAAGACCGCCGTACCGGATACACCGATGGCGCACTTCGTATACTGATTATCTTTAGAGGGACACAGCATCTTGACCGTACCGCTCTCCATAACCAGCGTACCTTCACTCACATTGATAAACTCATAGTAGAATTCCTGATTAAACTCGCCGATCAGGGCGCCGCCCCCCACGCTGTCGCGGATGGTCAGCCGGGCATCCTTATGACTTATATTGATCAGATACCCCTGCGCAACCTCCGAATAGTATTTCGCATACGCATTGACGGTGTGTCCGTTCAGATCCAGCACCTTGTCCATGGCCATCGTCATGAAGATGATGTTGTCCTGATGCAGACCGGTGTGTCCGTTCAGAGACTTTGTTTCGATGTCCTTAACCACCTTCACCACCGAGCAGTTTGTCGTGTAGTCCAGCGCTTTTTTTAGCTCCGCCCAGGTAGAAACCTCCACCGTGCCATCTGCTGCATCGGCCGTCACCGGGAAGAAGGGCACTGCTGATACGAGCATCATCACTGCCAGCAGAAGGCTAAGCCATTTCCTTTTTTTCATTGTGCTTCACCTCACCTTTCTTATGTCGTCCTTACATCGCGTAAATCTGATCCACCAGGTATTCAGCGGTCATCGACCCGTAGAAAAACTGGTCAATGATGCCGTTTTTCTTGGCATCTCGGATGTCCTTCGCCGCCTGTTTTTCGGTGTTGGAATCCACAATGAGGGCAATTTTGCATTCCGGGCACACCGTCTTTACCGCATCCCGCAGCTTCATCCTCTCGCAAAGCAGCCACGGGGTATAGGCGGTAACCTCCATTAAAAGGACAAACGGTTTGAACACTCGGCACAGTTCGATGGTATCTCGTGGAGACTCCGCACGAACCACAGCAATATCATAGTCCGAATTCTTGAAAGCAGTCGCTATGGAATCGGCAAACAGAAAATTCTGCATATCGACCACGATTTTCTTCATCGAACCATCCCTCCTTTTTCGTGATATATAGGACGGAGCCGCTCCGCCCTACTTTATGGCTTTATTGTAGCAAGGATCGCCGGCTCTGTCTGTCCTCAAAAGTGAGGACAAATGCCCCTTTAATTGTAAACAAATTATGAACAAGCGCCCGTTTTTCGCAAAAAAATACCCGGCCTTTTGAAAGTCGGGTAATTTTTCGTGTCGAAGAGGGTTTTTCGGCACGCTGTCTTGTTCACTTTTTCACTGGTTTTCTTCCTGCTCCTCGATCCAGCAGCCGGGTACGACCATCCGTTTGCCCACGGCTGCGATCATCAGGCGGTTGCGGTTTGTGTAGCCGGTTTTTTCCAGCATACGGTTAATATAGGTCCGCACCGAGGACTCGCCCACATTCAGCTTTACAGCGATCTCGGCATTGGTTTTTCCCTCACAGAGCAAGCGCAAAGTCTCCATCTCTCGGTCGGACAGCTCGCAGGAAAGCGTATTGCCGAGCCGGACAGTCGGAACGCTGTCAGGCCAAAAGCGTTTACCCGAAAGAGTGCCTTCAATCACGCTCACAAGGTCACCCGAAGGTGAATCCTTATACCAGAAGCTGTCGGCGCCGATTTTTTTTGCCCGATCAAGAAATCGTCCCTCCAACATAGAGGTCACCATAACGATCTTTATCCTGGGATAGAACTTCTTGATCGATTCGGCAGCGGTCAGACCGTCCGAATCACTTTCGGTGCATATATCCATGAGAATTAGGTCGATGTGACCCTCGCCGCAGCGGCAAAGTGCTGCATCAGCACGTGTCAGCGTGCCCGCGACCTCGCAATCTGTGCACTTCTCCACACATGAGCACAGATATGTTCTCGCCAGTGCCTGATCTTCAACGATCAATATTTTCCTTATAGCCATAGGTTACCCCCCCCCCGAATTTCCATGCTTCGGCAGTTCGATCACCAAAGAAAACTCCGGTAAGCTCTGTACTGTCATCTTTCCGCCCGAATTTTCTATCCTGTGGCGCAGATTGGTAAGACCACCGCCCTCGGTGATCTCCTTCTCCGGCGGCTTGCCGTTATTGCGTATCATGACTGTATAGCTGTATTCGTTTTCCCAAATATTCGCAGAAACCTCGGTCGCATTGGCATACTGAATGGCGTTGGTTAAACAGACCTGCATGGCGGTGTACATCAACTCCGCCTCACCGCCCGTCGGTTCTTCGCCTCTTATCCTCACGGTCACACCGCCGGTCTTTGCACTGTCAAGCAGTTTTTCCTTTGCCGACAGCCGGATAACATCCCGAAAGGCAATGACCTTCTCCCATTCACGGCACACAACATCCGCATCAATACCGTCAAATTCTCCTGTTATGTACTGCTTCGTCAGTGTAATGCAAGCGGCAAGGTTGTCGTGCATGGCGGATTTTGCGTCAAGCCGCTCCTTTTCCCGCGCTAATGCCACGACATTATCGGAAAGCTGTTTCAGCTTTTTTGAATCCTCTTCGATTTTCTTACAGTCATCGGCGAGCTGCACCGAAGCACGCTGCAGCTCGGTAACATCGGCGGCGGTGAGCTGTATATACCTCTCCCCGTATTTGTCGGTGACCTCTGTTTTTTCAAATTTCCATACGGTGTTGTCGGGAAAGCGAAAGATATTCTCTACGTCCGGAATCCGTACAACACCATTCGGAAGATGATGGAGCGCTTCCACGACCTCGCCCAAATACTGCATATCGCTGTTAAGCAGATATTGGCTAAGTTGATACATCTGTCGGTTGCAGAGAACGATACTGCCCATGCGATCAAAAAAGCATACGGCAGTGGGAAGCCGGTCAAAGCCCTCTTTAATGGCATTAAAGCTTAAGCGTTTCATTCTATGCATCCTTCCAACCTCCTATCATCGTGCGAACAAGCCATAAGCCGTCCTCCTGCTTAACGGTTACATTTGGAGAAACGAGGAATGACAGATCCGCAGCACACTCCACCGACAGATCCATCTCACTGTCGGACACGGAGATAAACAGAGAATGCAGCTCGTTTATCGTGGCCTCCTCAACGGTTTTCAAAAGGTCGAACAGCCGCGCCACCTCTGCCGAAAGCATCGGTTTTGTTGTGTGATAGACCACACTGCACTCCGTGCCGCAAACGGTCATGACCCGCACGGCCTCGTCTATTGTCAGCCGAAGCTCCTGCTGCGGCAGAAGCTCATATTCCAGGCTGAGAAAATACAGATTAGCGCCGCGCTTGATGTAAGTGCCAAGCAGAATAATTCTTTTCAGCAGGTTTTGTATTTCGGCAGGCTCTGCACCCTCACATTGTTTCAGCAGTTGACCGATCCTGGCTATCTGCTCTCCGTACTTTGTTTCCAATTCGTCATAAATCCGGTTTTTTTCGGTCAACTCATTCAGCTTTTTCTGTATGAGATAGGCTTCCTGCAATTTCTCTTTATTGCTTCTTATTTTGGCCTTGTTTTCGCTTAACCTTGCGCGAAGCTCGGTCAGCGGGCGCACATTATCCTGCCAAACGGCATATCCGCCGCTGATCGGTGCCGAAGAAATGCGTATTCCGTCGGGACGGATGATCTGAAGTCCGTTTTTCGGGCAAACCATATCTTCGTCTGCAGCCCGGGAACGGAAAACGATATTTCCGGTGCGGTCTGCGATACATGCTGCCAGTGTCGTTGCCTCGAACAGTTCGACATAGCCTGTATTGGACTGTATCATCCGGCAGCGTATACAGCTTTCATAAATTGCCGCATATAAAAGGCAAAATGTCACATTCATATCCCCGAGCCACCAGCGTATAGCCGGCAGACCCGACAGATACAAAAGCCCGTATAAAACCGTTATGCAGGCTATCACAAACGGCCTTATCCTTTTTTCGCTGCCGCTGGGGACGCGGCTTTTCTTCAAAAGGAGGGCAAGGGAAAAAATCATGCAGGTCACCGTCCAACCGAGGTAGCAGAAGTAAACGGGACCGTAGGAATAGGAATAATTGTCTGGTCCTCCCGGCACACCGCTGCTGAATGCAAACACCTGCTGGTGCAGATCGTTGGTGATCACCAGCAAAAACAGCACAGCCGGAATGATTGCCAAAGCGCCGATCCTTCCGGTCAGGCGGAATTTCTCCGATTTTCCTAGAGACAGCGCAATATACACTCCCAGCAGCGGTATAAAAAGCATTGGCAGATAGTAAAGATACCAAATGTACCGCGCCACTGTCAGGTCGGTGACAAACTCATATTTCAGCGTGCGCAGAATAAGCCACAGCAGCATCAGCGCCGCGGTCAGACGCAGCCAGTGCAGAGTCTGCGGCTGTATAATGCGTCGGTCAAGGGAATAACCCCAAAGGGAAAACAGAAGTAAATAAAGCGCGGCGCGGATATAGTTCACATAAACCCCGCAGATGTCGAGCATGGCAAGCATCCTGCAGGAATAAGCCGCGGCAATGAGCGTAAAAACAACGATCATGGGAATCATCTGTCTTGTGTTCCGTTTCATAGGGGAAATCTCTCGCTTTCTCTCACAGGCAAAGAATGTCCTTTGGCAGTTTTATTTGCTTCTCGGCAGGACGATTCCGAATGTGCATTTACCAAAGGCAGTATACTAAAGCATTATCAAATCTCGCTGTCGGATGCGAATTCCATTATGTCATTCGGCGTACAGTTCAATGCTTTGCAGATCTTACCCACGGTTTCGACCGTGATATTTTCATTCCTGGTCATTTTGGAAATGACATAGTTGCTGATGCCCGCAGCCTTTTCAAGGTCTTTCTTTTTCATATCCCTGTCGATCAGCAATTTCCAGAGCTTTTTATAGCTTATATCCATACCGTCAGCCTCGATTCAAACAGGATTTACTCCGAAAATAGGAACAGTCGGTCTTGACTGTTTAGAATATAATATCATATTTCCTGCAAAAATGCAACGATTTATAAAGCGATAGATTTAATTTCTTTGCATTTTTCTGCTTTTTACGGGGTGGGGAAATAAGGCATGACGATTGGGGACTCTTATTAGCCCCTGATTTGGGCTTCTGTTCAGATCGGTATGTAATATATATAACAACAGCCGGAATGGATTGAACAGTGCCTATTTTCTGCTCACTAAAAAAACACCGAAAAGAAGTTACCACAGTTAGGTAAAGCTGCTTTGTGGTTTTACGCTCTTTTTACTCAGCACATACTTTTGCCACAATATCCTTCAATGTCACAAACGGACACACCCAATACCTCGAATCGTAGGAATGCTCCGTGTTATCTCCGAGCACATAAAAGCAATCTACAGGTATGGTGCTTGCAGCAGCTCCACAGCCTTTGGTCTGTGGTAAGCAGATACAGCGCCGAAAGCAATGCGTAATTCTCTCGGTGTACATTCTTGGCGGCAAGCGTAAATCTTGCCCGATGCTTTTCATTTATATATGTCATGGGGTTTTCCTCGCTTTCTATATATTCGTTGAATCTCTTGCGGAAAGGCGGACAGCGTATCTGCCTCATGGTGGCTGTCAGTATCTCTGTTGGGGTAGCGGCGGTTGCCGTGATGAATAGCTGTGCTTCGGTAAAACGGAAGCCCACGCCTCTCGGTGCAAAATTCGGAACGGTCATCATCAACCGTTCCATGCGTCTGTCATATGGATTAACTGAAAATATGGTCATTGTCTGTTCTCCTTGCTGTAAAATAAAAAAGCCCTCCGGTTTTTGTATAACCGAAGGGCGATTGATAGTATTACATATTCTGTTGTGGGGGTGACACCTGTTCAAAGGTCGGCGGCTCGGCTTCGAGGGAGGGATATCCGTCCGTGAGCTTTTCTTGGAGCTTATCGAGCTGCCGTTCCTGCTCATAGGTCAGCGTTTCGCAGTTGCCTTTGGCAAAGTCCACACAGCGACAAAGGTCTGCCGATTCATTCTCACTGAACAGGCGATCTTTGCTGACGAGACCGGAGCGCACGGCAAAGGCTTCCTTGACATATTCATAGTTCGGAGAGTAATCTCCCCAGAACACCGAGTCGCCGTCTGCATTCTGTTTCCAGGTACAGAACATAAAGCCGTTCTTTTCGCTGTAGGTTGCCGCCAATACGGTATCTCCGAAGGTGGCAAGCTGTCTCTAATCGGAAACATCGGTAGCTTTCATCTACGGTGCGTGTTCGTAAAGCCCGACATATTCCCGCACCGTGAAATCTCATCCTGAATGTCTGCAATTTTACTGCGGTATTCATCCGAGAGGTTTTGGTCGGCGTTGCTTAGAAATTGACCGTTGTATTTTATCCGGCAGAGAGGAACGCCGTCCGAGGACACCTCCAACCATCCGTTGCCGTCCATCTTGGTGTCGTACCGAGCCCTGAGCCGTTTGGCTAATTCTTTCTGTAGCATATAATCTGCTAACAAGCGGTAAACTCAATTCACATATTGCTGAGATTGATAAACAAGCGAACGATATGTTCTTTCGGTTGGTAAAAGAACTTGCCGAAAAAGAAAAAATAACCGAAGAACTTAAATCAAACGACCAAATGTTGTGGGTACAAAAGATGAACAATATCCGTAATCGTGTAACGGAAATTGTAAATAAGGAAATCATATACGCATAGATGTAACGCAATTATATGGAAAATCGGAGGGCAAATACCTTGCTCTCCGATTTTTTTGCTTTATATACGGTTGAAATTTGAGCCTTGTAAGTGCCAAAAGCGTTACATTGGAACGTTTATTTCAAAACGAAAATAATTGTTCACAAAAAAGTTTCATACTTTTTTGAATTACAGCGAAAAAGCTATTGCAAAACGGGAATAAATCTGATATAATTGATATAAATACCAATTAAGAAACGGAGGCGAAAGCGTTTGGCAATACGAAAATCCAGTATACCGACCAAAAATCATATACTTGCAGTCAGTGCAAAGCTACTCTTGGAGCAGGGCTACCGAGATACCACTATGAAGCAAATTGCAAATATGGCAGGTGTGTCCGTCAGCAGTATGCAGAACTTTTTTCGCAATAAGGAAGGCTTGATTGCCGAGCTGGTCAGTATTATGTTTTCCGGTCAGTTTAACACGGCAAAGCAATCATTGAAGGCTTCACTTACGCCCATTTATACTTATGCTGTGGAAACAGCCATTCAGATCGTCTTAACCGAACGAAACGAAAATCTGAGGGAGATCTACATCGAGGCATACACAATGCCCGACACGCTGGAATATATCCATCAGAACACGGCGAAAGAACTGAAAGCCATTTTCGGTGACCGTTTCCCCGATTATGAGGAAAGTCAGTTTTACGAAATTGACATCGGAACGGCGGCGTTGATGCGTGGGTATATGGCAAAGCCTTGCGACGTGCATTTTCCGCTTTACAGAAAAATCGAACGGTTTTTAACCGCTTCTCTTCGAATTTACCGTGTCGGTGAGGAAGAAATCGAGCAGATACTTGCATTTATTCGCAGTCTTGATCTAAACCAACTTGCCGATGGTGTTCTGCGGCAATTGTTTGAGCAGTTGGAGAATTATTTTGAAAGTGATTTTTCCGAAGCTCACCAGACGGCACGTTCGGGTACTTGGACAGAATAAAACGGAATTTTTAACGGGATATCCCTTAGTGGTAGTGATACATACTACTAAACAACCTTATAAGCATAAAATATGAAAGTAGGTGTTTCACTTGGGGCATTATGAAAACAAAAAAAGGATGGACAATCCCATTGATTGGTGCCGCTTTCCTCATACATTGTCCCCCTCAAATTCTGAGCCTTGTTTCAACCCTTTGCTGTAATCCGTACAACAAAGGGATCCCTGTCTATTCACCCACTCATTCCGGTTATACTTCAGGGAGGTATCTTTCATGAAAAAACGTGTTTTCGCCTTTTTTTTGGCGCTGTGCCTTTCGTTCGGCTTTTTGTCGACCGACTGCGGCTTGTTTCCGGCGGTGCATGCCGTTACATCAGGTCTCTGTGTCTGTGGGGGCTTTGCGCACCAAGATATGCTGGGGCACACCAGTCCAAATTATGTTACTTGGGATTCCAATTATCGCTGGGGTAAGCGCAACGAATATAATTCAAACACCGGCAAGTATGAAGAGAAAGAATATATGTATGGAAGCTATATTTCCTCTTTTGAAGAGTTGAATATAGCGTATGAGCTCAGCAAAGCTGAGGCTGAAGCCAAAAATGATCCCTCACTGATTATCGATACATATATCATGGCGTGCGATTTTACGGTGACCAAGCCGTGGATTGTTCCCAAGGGCGCCGATATCACCGTCATCACTCAGGGCCATGATATAAAGGTGGATCTGACCGGCTTGCAGCACTGGTACCAGCATTATTATTGCGCCATCATGGCAGTTGACGGCTGTACTGTCACCTTGACCTCCGGTCTCGGGAACAAGGCTACCAAAATTTCCGGCGTCACCCACCCCCTCGACGACACTACCAACAGAACTGACATTGAACGTTATTTTTCCGCTATTGGCGTGTCAGGCGCGGATACTACCGTAAACCTGTACGGTATTGAAATCGATATGGACGATACCCAAACCTGCTACGGCATTTATTGTCAATATGCGGGTGTTGTTAATGTTTACGATTATGCCTGCGGTAACGCCGGAAAGAAAATTCAAACCAAATTAACCGGAAATAATTATGAGGCGGTTTATCTCAGAGGCGGTGCTCTTAATATGTACGGCGGCCTTATTACCGGAAATCAATCTCACGGCATACATCAAGAGCTGTATGACCTTTCTTTTGCCTTCGCTGGATTAAAATTTAGGAATGAACTGAATATTTACGGCGGCACAATTTCCGATAATCAAGGCGCCGGCATATATGTCAGTGTTCAACCCCTTGAGGCTTTTGAGAATTTGAAGCATACAATACAACTCTATGGAGGCACCATCACCGGCAATAAGCAGGGCGGTATACAGCTTCATAAAAACTCCACGCTGGCGCTGCACGGCGAGGAGGTGGATACCTCCATTGCGAAAAGCAGCGGAACCGATGCCGTCTTGGGTCCAATCAAAATCACCGGGAACACCGGCGGCAACGTGATTGCCCACTGTGACAACCCGGGAAGCATCACCGTGACCGCCGGCAGCGATTCTGTGCTGCGTGAGGGCAGTACCATCGGCGTTACCGAAACCGCCCTGACTACCTACAGCAAGGATCAGGAAAATGTCACTGACGGCACTCCCGAAAGCTGGTCGTTTTTTACCTCTGACTTATCCGGCTATGTGATGTCCTTTGAAAACGGCAAGGTAATTCAATCCAAGTTTATTTCGCCGATCTTGCGGGTGCAGGACATCAATACCACCTACACCGGCAAGCCCTTAGATGCCTCGCTTGCCTGCGTTTCCGCCTCCTGCGAGGGCGAATGGGTATGGAGAACAAAGGTGCCGACGAATGTGACAGACAGCGGATATTATTGGATAGATTTTAACCCCGAAGCTAATCACTATGTCAAATATAGCTATCAGATTTATGTTACCATAAACCCTAAGCCGATCAGCCTGACTATCACTCCCAACGGCGGCACTTACGGCGGAACCATTACGCCTGCCACCGCCACCATAGATGGCTTGGTGGATGGAGACACCACCACGGCGGTTACGCTGAAGTATTACGGTACTTCAAACGACAATACTACGTGGTACGATTATGTCACCACTCCGCCGACGCTGGCGGGAACATATACCGTAAAGGCCTACCTCAATACCTCCAACTATAAATTACCCGACACGAAGACCGCCACATACAGGGTTCTGAAGGGAACACAGGAGGCGCCGACGCTGATAGGGCATAACGAGACCTTCCAAGGCAAAAATGATGCCTACATTGAGGGGCTGACAACCGATATGCTGATCAGTAGTGACGGCGGTGAAACCTACAGGTTGCTGAATTCCTCCACTATCAACGATCCTCTTCCGCCGAAGACCTACTATGTGCGATACAAGAATACCTCTAATCTTGAGCGCTCTGAACCGACTGTTATCACCCTGTCAGAAGGTCCGAAAATGAAGGTCACGCTGCCGGAAAGCGCCGCTCAAAAGGGTTATACCATCACTGCCGACAGCACAGAGTTGGCCTGGGGTGAGCAGCTCACTCTCAGCTATTCTCTGAAAAACGGCTATACCGAGACCGACAGCTTTAAGATCACGGTGAATGGCAGCGATATCACCGCATCCATCCGTGAGCAGGGAAGCTATACCTTTGTGCCCACCGACAATGTGACGGTGGCGGTGACCGGAGTGGCGGATACCATCGCCCCGGATGTGACGCTTACCGCAAAAACGGTGAGCTGGAAGCAGTTTTTCAACAAGCTTACTTTTGGCTTGTTCTTTAAGGAAACGGTCGATGTCACCGTGGTCGCCAACGATGGCGGCAGCGGCATTGATACCGCTGAATATCTGGTGACGGAGGAACCCTTCACTACGGAGCAGGCGGTCCAGGATGATACCTCCGTATGGACGGCTCTCACGCTGAAAAACGGCTCTGCCACTATAGCGGTGACCGAGCAAGGAAAAAAATACGTATATGTGCGGGTGAGCGATGCAGCCGGAAACATCATGGTGGTCAGTGCCGACGGCGGTATGGTGGTGTATACCGATGCCACTGCCGACACCCACAGCATCGATTTTACTAAAACCGAAACGCAGGATGTCACCGCTAAGGTGAATTTGAACGGAAATACCGTGAAAGACATTTACAACGGCACTGTGCTGATTGACAGCACCCAATACACCGTTTCGGCCGATGGCACCATCGCCCTGAAGGCGGCGTATTTGGATACCCTGACGGCGGGTGAGTATACACTGCACATTATCTACAACCCCTGCGGCGAGCAATATGCGGAATATCCCGCCGACGGGGAGAACATCAATGAAGAACCGCAAATCACCTCGCTGAAGCTGACGGTGACAAAGCAAACCGGCACGGCAACCATTACCGGCACGCCGGATAAGACATATGACGGCACTCCCGTCAGTGCGCCACAATATACCTGCAACAACACGGAAGGTATCGTCACGGTGGAATACAAGGCGCAGGGAGCGGACGACAGCGAGTACAAAACAACCGCTCCTAAGACGGTAGGTAAGTATACTGTCCGGGTAACGGTTGCGGCAGACGGAAATTACAAAGCAGCTTCGGCTACGGCAGATTTCACGATTTCCGCAAAGAATATTACGGTAGCTATTGACGGAAAAACGAGCATTTACGGTGATGATATCGTAACACTTACTGCAACCGACAACGGTATTGTAAACGGTGATTCAAATGTATATAGTCTTTCCACGATTGCAAGCAAGACCGCAGGTGTCGGAACTTACGATATTACGGGTACTGCGTTAGATGATAATTACAGCATTACCTTTACGGGAGGGGAAAACGCATACGAAATTACAAAGCGTAATCTTACCATAACCGTTGTTGTAAATGATAAGCAGTATGACGGACTGAATACAGCAAGTATCAAGTCGGTTATACTTAACAATGTTGTAAATAACGACAGCATTACCCTTTTAAACGGCACACCGACCTTTCATTCTGTAAATGTTGCAAACGGTATCGGTATTACATTTACCGACTTTACTTTAAGCGGTGATGCAGATGTGCTGAAGAACTACACTTTAACACAACCTACGGGTGTTACCGCAAACATTACAAACGGCTGGAATCCGGTAAAAGATACGGAATACACCGCAAGTATACCGAATGCAAAAGGCTGGTTAAAGGAAGATTTGACCGTTACCGCAAAGGACGGCTACGAACTTTCACTTGCCAATACCGCAGATGGAACTTGGGAAAATACTCTTATCGGCGCAGTTGAGAGTGCGGACAGCAGTTTGAAATTCTATGTACGCAACAAAACAACCGGTGCTGTTTCCGAACAGGTAACCGTAGCCTATAAGTTAGATAAGAACACCGAAACTACGGGAACTACCGGCAAGGTTGAATTTGTGGGACGAAGCAGTTGGCAGACTTTTGTAAATCATATTACTTTCGGTCTGTTCTACAAAGATGAGGTAACCGTAAAAGCAGAAGCCGATGACGGACTTTCCGGAGTGGCGAGCATTGAATACGCTGTTTCAGACAAGGCGATGTCCTTAGAAGAGGTAATGGCAATCACCGACTGGACAGCAATGCCGAAAGACGGTGTAGGCGTAACGGTAGAAGATGAAAAGACATTTGTTTATTTCATCCGCATTACTGACAAGGCAGGAAATGTGACTTACATTTCTACCGACGGTGCAGAGTATGACACTACTTGCCCTGCAATCGGTGGTATTGAAAACGGTAGCATTTACCACACCACACAGGTGATAACCGTTACCGACAAAAATTTTGAAAGCATTACAGTAAACGGCGAGCCTGCAACTCTCGACAGCGAAGGTAAACTTGCTTTAAACGGTAATCTTGAAACAACCTATGCCATCCATGTAATGGATAAAGCCGGCAATGTAACCGAGTACATCGTAACAATGAAAGTCATTGCGGACATTACAGATTCCATAAAAGACATTACCGTGGATGATGTAAAAAGTGATGACAAAGAAACCATTGAAACGGTTATCAAAAATATCAAAGAAGAACTGAAAAACGACGATTTGACCGATGAGGAAAAAGCAGAACTTGAAGATGAGAAGCAGAAAGCAGAAGACCTTATCAAGAAAATCGAAGAAGCAATCGGTTCTACCGAAACGGATAATACCGACAAGGTAAAAGATATTACTTCGGAAAATGTGGAAACCAAAGATAAATCTGACCTTGAGAAAGCCAAAGATGAACTTGAAAAAGCACTTGATGATTACAAAGATAATCTGACAGATGACGAAAAGAAAGACGTTCAGGACGAAATCGACCGAATCGAAAAGGCTCTTGAAGTCATTGATAAGGTAGAAAAGGTGGAAGATTTAATTAACAAGTTACCGGAGAATATTGCTAAGTCTGATGCCGATGCAATCAAGAAAGCAGATGAAGCATACAACGCTCTTTCAAAATATGAGCAGTCCATCTTGGATGAGAATGCCAAGAAGAAACTGGATAATGCAAAATCTGCACCGGAAGCATTGAACAATCCAAAAACCGGAGATAACAAAAACATTTGGATGTGGTTTGCACTTCTCTTTGTAAGTGGCGGCGGACTACTCGGTACAACTGCTTACAGAAGAAAAAGAAAAGAAACCGAAAACTAAAATTTCATAACTTAAGAATTACTTATCCCGTCTGTTTACTTCAAACAGACGGGATAAAATTTTGCCCACAAAAACAGTATTTCTACTTTCCGAAGAAAAACATCTCAAAAGTATAAACAAACATAAGTTCGATAATGTATAATAAAATACTCTCATAGGAGAGTTACGACTAAATATGAAATCACAATGGATTAGAGACGACTGAAAGTCGGACAAGGTCTGCGATATACTAAGCGAAAATATCGCCACTTACCGCCGGAGCTTTATGGTGCTGTTGGCAGACGGGAAGTGAAATAACAGCCCCGTCTTTGAATTTCAAAGCCGATACATTAACGTGATACCAAAACCGAAAGGGATAAGTCTATCCTTTTAAGGTTTGAGTCGGTACACGCTTATGTATCGGCTTTTGTTTTGCCTTTTTCGGTTCGCAGAAAAATTAACAAAAATATTTTTGCTGAATTCCGAAAAAAGTCAGCAATTAAATAGTAGTGAGAGAAATTTCAAAAACCTTTGATATTTTCACTCTTTTCGCCGGCTACTTATTGAGGGACAAAAGCCGAATGAACCTTGACAATTGAATGACCGACTGAATAGGATACGAAGGATTGAAAAGAAAAACAAGGAGCATCACTCATGAAACTCCAATTCAAACATCAAAAATTTCAAGCGGATGCGGCAAAGGCAGTGGTTGACGTCTTCGCTGGACAACCGTACCTCACGCCCACCTACATGATGGACAGGGGCTACGGCCAGCAAACAATCACCGATGAAGAAGACTTCACCGGCTGGCGCAACGAACGTATTGTTCCTGAGCTGTCCGACAAGCTGATTTTGGAGCATTTGCAAAAGGTGCAGCGTACCAATCAGATCAAGCCGTCCGAGAAACTGGAAGGCCGCTATAATCTGACGATTGAGATGGAAACCGGCGTCGGCAAGACCTATAGCTATATCAAGACCATGTACGAGCTGAACAAGCACTACGGTTGGAGCAAGTTTATCGTGGTCGTGCCGAGCATTGCCATCCGCGAGGGCGTTTATAAGTCCTTTCAGGTGACGCAGGATCATTTCGCAGAGGAATACGGCAAGAAAATCCGGTTCTTCATCTACAATTCTGCACAGCTTACGGAAATTGACCGCTTTGCGTCGGATAGTGCCATCAATGTCATGATTATCAACTCTCAGGCGTTCAATGCCAAGGGTAAGGACGCGCGGCGTATTTACATGAAGCTGGACGAGTTCCGTTCCCGTCGTCCGATTGATATTATTGCAAAAACGAACCCAATTCTGATTATCGACGAGCCGCAGTCGGTGGAGGGCAAGCAGACAAAAGAGCGGCTGAAAGAGTTCAATCCGCTGTTGACGCTGCGTTATTCCGCAACACATAAGTCGGACAGCATCTATACTTTGATTTGATCGTCAACGGTTATGTGGACAAGAAGGGTGCGCTGACCGACAAGTATTACGCTGACAAAGCAAACGGTGCAATTCAAGTTGCAGAAGAAGTGGCGGACAGCCGCGACGCAGTAATCAATATTCTTGATTCTGTCTACGACAGCCGTGCCATGCAGCCGGAGAATGCACGCGACAAGAATGTGGAGCTGCAAGTTGATCCCGACAAGCTTGCCATGCCGGAGTTCAAAGCGCTCTGGAAGCGCATCAGCCCAAAATCCGTGTATGTGGTGGACTTTGATACGGATGAACTTGTGAAGAAAGCCATCACATCGCTCAACCAGAATCTTCATGTGCCGAAAATCTTCTTCAAAGTTGAAACCGGCGCAATGGATGAGATCAAGTCAAAGGATTCGCTTCTTGACGGAAGCGCATTCTCAAAGTCAAAGTCATCTACTTATGACAGCAGCAAGCAAATCCGCGTAGGCAGCAGCGTGAAGTATGATTTGATCGGCAAGCTGGTCGGAGAGACAGGCTTGACGCGAAAGGCAGTCGTTGCAATTCTGACAGGCATTGAGAAACCCGTTTTTGAGCAGTTCAAGTTCAATCCGGAAGAGTTCATTATCAAAGCAGCCGCCCTGATCAATGATGAAAAGGCAACTGCAATCATTCAGCACATCACCTACAATGTGCTGGATGAGCATTACGATACGGACATCTTTACCGAGCCGACCATCAAGGGCAAGCTCGGTACAAATGCAATGAAAGCGCAGCGGCATCTATACGATCATATCGTGTATGATTCCACAAACGAGCGCGATTTTGCCACCGATTTGGACACCAACACAGATGTTGCGGTTTATGTGAAGCTGCCGGACAGCTTCTATATCGCAACACCGATTGGACATTATAATCCAGACTGGGCGATTGCTTTCTATGAAGGCACCGTCAAGCATATCTACTTTGTTGCCGAAACGAAAGGTTCCATGTCCTCCATGCAGCTCCGGCTCATTGAGGAATCCAAAATTCACTGCGCAAGGGAGCATTTTAAGGCAATCAGCAGTGGAAATGTGGTTTATGATGTGGTGGACAGCTATCAGACACTGCTTGAGCGAGTGATGAAATAGCGCACAACCTATAAGCTATCCATAAGGTCAGGAGCAAACAGGCAGAGTGAGATATGAAGAAGAACTCCATCTTGGAAAAGTGTGCCGTTCCGCTGCTGCGCCTCCGTACAGACGGCAGTGGGGAAAAAGAGAAAATCAGAAATGCGCTAAAGAGGGATTGATTATGCCGCGAATTACTAGAAACGCAATCAGATGCAAAAAATGTGGAGATGTCATCGAATGAAACACAGTTATAAAGATGACGATGTTGCATAGGAGCGCAAATGAAGGATGTAATAATTCAGAATGTATCGTTCCCAATTTTTTATTCATTTTTTGATATCATTTTTGCATTACCCTCTTGAAGAAGTATAACAAATACAGTATAATATTAAGGAGCACTAACTTAATTTCCGAGAAGGAGGGAATATATTGCGCACTGTAAACGAAGAAGCCCGCAGGGCAAAAACAATCGATATCATGGAAAAATGCTATGACTGCTATGCGGAGAACGGATTTTCCTCTGTCGGAATAAAAGCTATTGCGGACGCCTGCGGCTGTAGCGTTCCGAACCTGTATCAGTATTTTGACAATCTCGATGACCTTATTGTTAAGTCCACCGAATACTGTATGAGTAAGGTGGAAGATGAGTTTATGGCGAAAGCCCCCACCGATGTGGAGGACTTGTGGCGGTTTATGGACGAGATACCATATTGGACGGCGAAAAAGCACGGCAAGAAATACCGCCTGATGTATCAAATCTACACTCACCCGAAATACAGAGAATACGGCCAGAAGTTCTTTAAGGGTGTAGATGAACGATATACCGAATATGCAAAGAGCTTAGAGCCAAAGCTGGGGATTCCCTATGAGAAGCTGACACCGCTGATTTTCATTCTGGTCAGAGCCTGCGTACATTACGCACTGTTTGAGGATGAATTCTATATGAAATCCCAGATAGAAACGCTGAAGGAAACCCTTGAACTCTTTGTTATGAAATACAACCCGAAAGCAAGGTCGGGTACCGGCGTTTGTGTCGGCAATCTCAGCAGTTCTAACCCGATATAAGGAGGAGAATACATACTATGAACCATCAGAAACCTATGGATAAAGAAAAAAAGCGCAAGCTGCTGATCATCCTGCTGTGTATCGGTATGGCGATCTGTATCGGAATCACAATATGGGCGCTGTTCTTCCGAGGGGGCGGCGACATCTCGCCTGACTATCCTCCGCAGGGGATTGAGTCAAACCAAATCCCGATTGACGGTGACGACAGCGGCAAGTTAGACAGTCCCGAAGGCGGCGGTGCCATCAATGTCACCTACGGCACGGCGGCAACGGTCGATCTCTCTGAAAAAACCGTCACCTTTTATTACGCCAACCCCAACGCATCCAATCAGAATGTTTCCATACTGATTATGGTGAACGATTTGGTGGTGGCGAAATCCGACCTTATCACGCCGGGCAACCAGGTGAGCAAGCTGGAGCTTCAAACGGACGCCGCATCCAATTTGCAGGTCGGCGGCTATAATGCCGAGCTTGTGGTTCGGGCTTATGATCCCGACAGCGGCGAAAAGGCAATGGTCGATACGAAGGGCGAACTCACATTGACTGTTACCGAGTAAGAATCAATGTTAAAGTAAAAAATACATCGGAAAGGATAAAACGATTATGAAACGATTACTCTCTATTCTGCTTGTCTCTGTTCTGGTGTTTTCTGCTACGGCAACGGTCTATGCGGCAGAAAACAGCGGCGGCAGCAGCACAATCAACGTGGCGGGCGAATATTCCGTCGCCTCCACCGGTGAAGTCGTATCGGTGGATGTCGGCTGGGAGGAAATGTCCTTCAAATACACCGAGGGCGAAAAGCAATGGGGTCCCGGCACTCACTCCTACATCGGCGGCGAGAACGGCGGCTGGTCGGATAATAAGCCGGGTATTACAATGACGAACCACTCCAATGTGGATGTGGTTGCGGAACTGAGCTTTACACCATCTACAAGCGTCACCGGCATCTTCTACAGCAAAAGCGGCGATACCTACACGGCGCTGTCTGCCGACGAGCAGGGCGCCAATCTGAGTGCGGCAGCCGAGGGTTCGGAACAGTCCGCAGCCGACGCAAAAACCTTTTACTTCGGCATCAGCGGCGGTGCTATCACAAAGAATACCTCCCTTGGAACGATAACCGTCAGCATTTCATTTAAGCCTTCGTTTAACGAAGCTGACCTTGCTGCCTTTACTTACACGACCGACAGCTACGGCAGAGTGAAGATAACAGGCGTTAAGGACACCTCCGTGACCGAGCTTGTGGTTCCCGACTTTGTTTACGAGATCGAGCTCGGTGCGCTGAAAGACTGCACGAGTCTTGTAAAGCTCACGGTTCCCTTTGCCGGCAACCGCTCCAACGGCGAATATTACACCATCGGCTATGCCTTCGGTGCGAAAAGCTATAAGCAAGGCGGCGCAGTCCTGCCGGAAACGCTGAAGGATATCACCGTAACCGGCGGCTATTCGCATAATGAAACTTTGAAGACCAATGCTTTTTATAACTGCTTCCATCTTACCAACATTACGATCGACAAAGGCGTCAAAAAAATTGAAAAAGGCATCTTTTTCGACTGTATTTCTCTTGAAAGTCTGACGCTGCCGTTTGTAGGGGAAAGAGAAAAGGATGCACCAAACTATGTGTTTAACTGGGCATTTAGCAATGGTTCAAAGAATCAAGATGTAATGAAACATGCTGGTAGTAGTAATGCAGGCACATACCATTGTGACACATATACTATGTATAGTGGATTTCCTAGCGACTCTTATATTTATTATGGATATATACCTAACTCCTTGAAAACGGTCACCATTAAGAGCGGTGTATTAGGTGCTTATTGTTTTTTCGGATGCGAATATATTGAAAAACTTGTTCTTGAAGAAGGAGTTACTTCAATAGGCAACGCTTGCTTCCAGGCCTGTTATAAATTGAGTGACATTGAATTTCCGAGTACGATCGAAGAGGTATCCGGACAGTTTAAAAACACTTTTTATGGTACACCCTATTACAAAAATCTCGATGCACAAGCAAAGGCAGAAGACTCAGACGGGTTTATCTACCTGGGTGATAAGATACTGGCTGCTTATTACGGTTCTGAAGAAACTGTCGAAATCAGAGAGGGTACCGTTACGATTGAAGATCAAGCATTTTCATATAGCACAAATGTAAAACATATTAAGTGTCCGGAATCGCTCAGATATGTGGGAGTGAGGTCACATTGGGCAGGCACCCCTACATTCCCAAGTACATTAGAGAGCATTGAGCTGAACGAAGGACTTGAAGTGCTCGGTACGTTCGCATTTTATGGTGCGAGCAATCTAACTGATATCACAATTCCCGACTCTATAAAATACGTGGGATATCGGGCATTTGAAAATACAGGCTGGCTTAGTAATCAACCGAACGGCCCATTATATGTCGGCAAGGTGCTTTATACATACAAAGGAACGATGCCGGCGAATACAACATTCGTGGTGAAAGACGGTACGCAGGCAATTGCAGATTGGGCATTGAAGGATCAGTCAAATCTTGTTGGCATTGAGATTCCCGACAGCGTTACCTCAATCGGTTACGAGGCTTTTTACAACGACGGTAATTTAGCCGATATTACTTTGCCGAAAAACCTTACCCATTTAGGCTATCAAGCTTTTAGCTATTGTAATTCCATAAGTGAGTTGACGATTCCTAAAAGTCTTAAAATGCTACCCTGCCTGTCAGGCAGTACGCTGTCGAATTTGAAATTAAAGTTTGAAGAAGGCTCACAGTTGGAAATCCTCGCCTGTTACGCGTTGGCTAATCTTGGTAATCAAATTGTGTATCTTCCGGCAAGCGTTCGCTATGTAGAGCCAGATGGTCTATCTGAAAGAACTGTGATGCTTCCTGTCGAATTTCGCAATGTAGATTTAACCGAAGGAGAACTCGACACTTCCGGTACCTTCTTATATATGGGAACCAAGGAGCAAGCCGGAGGGCTGACCGGTGTGATATACTATAGTGAAAGTGAGCCTGAATCTGAAAATAATGCTTATTCAGGTGATACAAATTACCTCGGTCAGTATTGGCACTACGACGAAAACGGAAATCCCGTTTTGTGGTAAAAAACGCATTTTTCAATACAAAATTATAACAATCTGAAAGGAACATACCGTTATGAAAAAATTATTTACAATACTTCTTGCAGTCGCAATGCTTGCTTCTATGTCCGTAACCGCCTTTGCGGCAGATGACACCGTAACAACAGACGGCGGCAGTAAGGATATTTCCGTCAACGCAAAGTATGTGGACGGAGTCTCCACACCCGATGTTATCAGCGCTGATATTGAATGGGGCGCTATGGAATTTACCTACTCTGTGGGCGGCACCAAGGTCTGGGATGCGCAAAACCATCAGTACACCGTGACCGACGCCACCGGCGGCTGGAGCGAGAACGGCAACAACGTGAAGGTCACCAACCACTCCAATGTGGATGTAAAAGCCACCTTTACCTATGCGCCGGAAAGCGGCAACACCCTGACCGGTGCCTTTACCTACGACAACGGCAAAACCGCCGACAGTATCGGTGCAGTTTCCCTTGCAGCGGGTGTTGAAGGACAGGTAAACGCTGCCGACTATGTCACCGCCGCTCTCAAGCTAAGCGGCACACCGAGCAGCACCATGACCGATTTTACCAAGGTGGGTACGATAACAGTTAAAATCACGAAGTAAAATCTGTTAGAAAGGATAATACGCTTATGAAGAAAATTTGCACCTTTATTCTCACAATGTTGTTGGTACTCTCTCTTTCTATGCCGGCATTTGCAATGGAAATATATGTGAAACCAATCAACACCGGAACTACATATACCATCGAGGTAGAACCAACCGATTCGATAGAAGCTGTTAAGGGAAAGATAGAGGAAAAAACGGGGATTCCGTCTGTTCAGCAAAGATTGCTTTTTGCAGGCAAAGAGCTTGATGACGGCAAAACGCTTGCTGATTACAATATCCAAAAAGAAAGTACATTGCATCTTACTTTAATTCCAACACTTACCGAAAACCCATCCACCGGAAACGGAAAGGGAAAATATAATATTGAGATATCCGGCACCTACACTCCCGGCGCGGCGGCGGACGAAATAATTTCCGTAGACATTGCTTGGGATGCTATGGACTTCACCTACACAGGCGCATCGCAGGGTACTTGGAACCCTGTTACCCACACCTATGAAGGCGCAACAGAGGGCGGCTGGTCGAACAACACACCCGCCATCACCGTCACCAATCATTCCAATGTGGCTGTGAACGCAACGCTTGGCTTTACTGCAAATTTTACCGGCGTAGTCGGTACCTTCACCGAAGCCAGCGGTACCGAAAATGACAACGTTCTTGAACTTGCCACAGCAGAAGGCACAGAGGTTGCGAACGCTCCTACCGCAACCGCAAATT
>OLSB01000797.1_pt1 | contig 35319 bp, 28 predicted proteins | sample 1672071 | NCBI WGS metagenome assembly OLSB01 (sample SAMEA3136642, study PRJEB25190) | human gut metagenome | biome: human gut; feature: human-associated habitat; material: faeces | place: Austria | collected 2013 | reverse complement strand
TCCGTGTCCGCCGTGCAGACCCCTATCAGCTCACCAAGGAGCCTTGCACCTACTGTCAGACCAACTTCGGCTACGACTACTACATCCAGCCCACCAGCCCGAAATCCACCTACTTTAAGAAGGGACGGTTTGATGATGAATCTGAATGCGCTTAAGATCGACCCGGAGTTTCAGGGCAAGATCCCGCCGCTGACCTTTGAGGAGCTGAACCAGCTCGAAGCCAACATCCTGCGGGATGGCCGTATCATCAATCCCATCATCGTATGGCAGGGCTTGATCGTAGATGGGCACAACCGCTACACCATCGCCAAGAAGCATCCGGAGATCCCTTTTACCGTTCACGAGAAAGAGTTCGCCAGCCGCTATGAAGCCATCATCTGGATCTGCAAAAATCAGCTCGGGCGGCGCAACCTCACACCGGAACAGAAGAAGTACCTTGTAGGAAAGCAATATGAAGCTGAAAAGGCTTTGATACCAAATGAAAAAGGGACTAACCAATATACAAGTTTGGTTGGTGGTCAAAATGACCACCAACCAAAAAACGAAAAAACTCGTGCAAGAATCGCTCGTGAAACGAATACAACAGACAGCTTTGTACGAAGGGCTGAACATTTTGCAAAAGGCGTAGACGCTGCCGAAGAAGCCGTTCCCGGCACACGGCAGAAAGTGCTTTCCGGTGAGGTCAAGCTGACTGCCGCCGAGATTGCATCCGTCGCCCGTGCCCCTCCCGAAGAACGTCCGGCTCTGGTGGCAGAGATCTGCAAATCAAAAGAGCAGAAGCCACCAAAGCCGCCTGCACAAAAACAGAAAGCTCCCCCAGCCGTAGCCGCACCGCTGCCCGATGCCAGTACATCCGATGAAGAAGCTCCTGACGAAGAACCAACGTCTGCTCCTGCTCTATCCGAGCCGATCTTTCCACAAAAGGAGAATGAACCGTTGAAAGTTGACCGTCAGCAGATTCTTGAAATCGCAAACAATCGCTACCATGTCAAGCAACTTGCCAATGGTGCGGCGATGCTTTGTGAGGTATCAGGAGCCGCCAACAGTATGATGCGCCGATGGGAAAGCGTTTTCCGGGAATATCCCGATATTCTATCCGATGCAGAGAACCGTGCATCCGTAGGACGAACGATTCAGAAATTGAGAGATTACCTGAAAAATTTGGAAGATAAGATGGAGGAACTGCTATGAAGAATATGAACTGTGTCAGCACCATGCCTGAGATCATGCCCGAAATCACGGATGAAGCCATCATCGAAGCCCTCTTTGCCCAGCGGCCTTACGAAGAAAAGGTCATCAACAGTGCCTTTCTCGAAATCCCTGCGGAATATCAGCGCAAGCTGAACATTCCCAATGTCGAAAAGATGTCGGCAGAGTTCACCGAGCTGATTGCCAACCCGCCCAAGGTCAGCTACCGAGACGGTCACTACTTCGTCTTTGACGGTCAGCATACCATCGTGACCCGTCGGGCGATGAACGGCGGGCAGGATCTTCCGATCATCTGCAAAGTGTACGAGGGACTGACAGAGGAAGAAGAAGCCATGCTGTTTTCCCGGCAGACGGGCGTTTCCACGCCGCTGACCGCTGGCGCAGAGCTGCGCGCCGCTTTGGTGGGCAAAGACCCGGAATCTCTCGCATTCGTGAAAGCCACCGAAAGCACAGGTCTGCAGCTTGGTCTGGACAGCTACCGTGCCCCGTGGAAGATCATCTGCATCCGCACGGCTTTCAAGGAGTACAAAGCCTACGGCGCAGACCTCTACAAAGAAGCCCTGACCATGTTGGCAAAGGGCTGGGAGGGCGACCCCGATTCCCTCCGCTCCGGCATCCTGCGGGGCATGGTTCGCTTTGTGGCTCTGTATCAGGGCGAGTATGACCCGGAGCGTCTGGTGAAGCGTCTGCAAACCATTCACCCCATGACGCTGGTGCGGGATGAGAAATCCCTGAGCGGTACCGTCAGCTACAAGTATATGATGCTGATCCTTCGCACCTATAACGGTGCCAGCCGCCGCTTCAATCTTCCCATCAAGCAGTGAACTTACTTCTTCATGCAGGTCTCCTTTCACATCGCAGAAGCCGTCCGCAAGGGCGGCTTTTGCCTACATAAGGAAAAGGGGGTTGACCGCCACCGTATATGTAACAAAAGACTTTGGTTTTCTCCGGGGCGAAATCTACTATGCAGACCTTGACCCGCACTATGGTTCTGAGCAGGGAGGTAAACGCCCTGTTATTGTAATACAAAATAATACAGGAAACAAATTTGCACCGACTGTGATCGTGGCTGCTGTGACCTCAAAAGTCACCAAAAAGCCAAACCAGCCCACTCATGTTCTCATTGACCGAAATCCAGCGTTTTCAAGGCCCTCTATGGTGCTGCTGGAGCAGATCTTCACCATTGATAAAGAACGCATACAGCGGCTCCTAGGGCAGGCTACGCCGGACGAAATGTACCAGATCAACGAAGCCCTGATGAACAGTCTGGACCTTAACGGAGGTCGATAATATCAACAAGAACGCCTATTCTCCCCTTTCCCCCGCTGTTTCTCCCGATGTTTTCAGCATCGATGCAACTGCACTGAAGCTAATCTCCATTTTATTCGACAACAACCTGATCTCTGCTGAGGTCTATCATCAGGTTCTTAGCAGATATTCTGCGTAATGTCAAGGATGTCGCTGACACCGGCGACATCCTACATATTCCCTTCGCAATCTTCTATACTACGGGCAAAGGAGGTACAGCGATATGAACATCACGCAAAGAATGTACTTTGGGCAATTCCCATTGGACAAAGACCGTGACCGCCGCATTGTCTTTTACGGTCGTGTTTCCACCCAGCATGAAGCGCAGGTCGATGCGCTTGGCAACCAGATGCAATGGTACGATGACCAGCTTCGGTATCATCCAAACTGGCAGGTCGTTGACCGCTATATCGACGAGGGCATCACCGGAACCTCCGCCAAAAAGCGCCCGGCTTTTATGAAAATGCTTTCCGATGCCAAGTGCGGGAAATTCGACCTGATCGTTACGCGTGAGGTCTGCCGCTTTGCCCGCAATACCGTCGATACCCTTCAGCTCACCCGTGAACTCCGCAATTTCGGCGTAGAGGTCTTTTTCGTATCCGACAACATCTGGACGATGGACGGCGATGGCGAACTCCGGCTTTCCATCATGGCAACCATGGCACAGGAGGAAAGCCGCAAGATTTCAGAGCGAGTTCTTGCCGGGCAGAAGATAAGCCGGCAGAACGGCGTGCTTTACGGCAGCGGCAACATTATCGGCTATGACCGGGATAAGGTCAACCGTACATACGTTATCAACGAGGAACAGGCTGCTACCATACGGATGGTTTTCACGCTCTATTCTCAGGGCTACGGGGAAAAGGCGATCGTCAATGAACTTTCCCGGCTGGGCCGTAAGGATGGGCACGGAAACGTCAGTTGGTCCTGTACAAAGATCAGCCGTATCCTTCGAAACGCAACGTATATGGGCTATGTCTGCTACAACAAGTCCAAGGTCAACAACTATCTTGAAAAGAAGCGCATCAACAATCTGGACGAAACTTCCTTCGTCTATGTAAAAGGCAACTTTGAGCCGATCGTATCAGAAGCTCTCTGGCATGAATGTGAGCACATCCGCAAGTCCCGTATTTCCAGCCTGCGCCTTCCTGATGGAGAAACAAGGCGTAAAGGAGCCAGAACTACCAAGAATCTGTGGGTGTCAAAACTTCGCTGCCGCTGCGGTTCTTCCTACCGTATTTTCAACTGGCGCAAACTGAAGGACGGAACGCCGGTCTTTGGCTACCAGTGCAATATGCGAACCGTCAACCCGACCCGTTCCTTTGTTCTGGAGCACAACATGACCCAACAGCTCAGTTGTGATGCCATTTCTATCCCGGAGTGGAAGTTGGAACTGATGGCGAAGAAGATCTTTGAAAAGGTCTGGGGCAATCAGAACAAAGCCATTCTCCGTGCCTGCAAGATGATCGAAAGCTGTCAGAATGGAAAAGCCGCCACACGAATGTCCGCTGCACCGATTCAGAGCAAGATTGAAAAAATCAAAAAGCGCAAGCTGAATTATGCTGCCATGCGTGCAGACGGCGAACTGCCACGAGAAGAATATCAAGCCCTCTGCAAACAGGCAGATGACGAGATTGCGCACTTGGAGCAGGAACTGAAAGGCCTCTCCCCTGCGCCTGAACCGCAGACGATTTCTTCGGATATGAAAGCGATCTACGATTTTCTCTCTCAGAAGGTTGATGTGCATGGTGCCTGTCTTGCTCCCGAATTGATTGACCAGTTCGTTGAAGTGGTCACCCCCATTGCCGATTACTCCTACCGTTGGAAGCTGAACACCGGCTGCAAGAAGTCCAAAGAGGAGCGCACTGATCTGATGGCTGTATCGGAAAAGCCCCTCCTCACCTTCACTATCGACTTTGAAGCTGCCAAGCGTTACCGGGAAGCCAACAAGATGCCCCACCAGTTCCGCCGTGTAGCGTGGACCGACCTGACCGTGGAGGTGTATCTGTGATGCTTCTGGGAAGCAGCTCTGTGTTAAACACAGTTCACCTCATACATGAGCAAACAAATAAGGCTCACCGCCAAAATTGACGGTGAGCCTTATTTTATGCCAAATTTTTAGCGATAATTCGCTATAAAATCCTTATGCTCTCGGTTTTTTAATAGCAGCCTGAGCAGCAGCCAGACGGGCGATAGGCACACGGAAGGGAGAGCAGCTGACGTAATCCAGACCAACGTTGTGGCAGAACTCCACGCTCGTGGGGTCGCCGCCGTGCTCGCCGCAGATGCCCAGACCCAGATCGGGGCGGGTCTCACGACCGTCGTGGGCAGCCATCTTGACCAGCTTGCCGACGCCGACCTGATCCAGATGCTGGAACGGATCGCTCTCGTAGATCTTGTTCTCGTAGTATGCGCCCAGGAACTTGGCAGCGTCATCACGGCTGAAGCCGAAGGTCATCTGGGTCAGGTCGTTGGTGCCGAAGCTGAAGAACTCAGCCTCCTTGGCGATCTCGCCGGCAGTCAGGGCTGCGCGGGGGATCTCGATCATGGTACCGACCTGATACTTCATGTCAACGCCGGCAGCAGCGATCAGCTCGTCAGCAACCTTGACGACAACGTCCTTGACGAACTTCAGCTCCTTGACCTCGCCGACCAGCGGGATCATGATGTGCGGAGTGATCACATGACCGGTCTCAGCAGAGACGTTCAGGGCAGCCTTGATCACAGCGCGGGTCTGCATAGCAGCGATCTCGGGGTAGGTAACAGCCAGACGGCAGCCACGGTGACCCATCATGGGGTTGAACTCGTGCAGAGAAGCAACCACGTTCTTCAGGTCTTCGTAGGTCATGCCCATGTCGGCAGCCAGTTCCTTGATGTCCTCGTCCTTGGTGGGCAGGAACTCGTGCAGGGGCGGGTCCAGATAACGGATGGTCATCGGGCGCTCACCCATGATGCGGTACATGGCCTCGAAGTCGCCCTGCTGGAACGGCTCGACCTTGGCCAGAGCAGCCTCGCGCTCTTCCACGGTGCGTGCGCAGATCATCTCGCGGACAGCCTTGATGCGGTCCTCAGCGAAGAACATGTGCTCGGTACGGCACAGGCCGATGCCCTCAGCACCCAGATCCACTGCCTGCTGTGCGTCACGCGGGTTATCAGCGTTGGTCATGACCAGCAGCTGACGTGCTGCGTCTGCCCAGCCCATGAAGCGGTTGAAGTTCTTGTTGCCGGTAGCGGCCACGGTAGCGACCTGCTCGCCGTAGATGTTGCCGGTGGAGCCGTCGATGGAGATCCAGTCGCCCTCGACGAACTTATGGCCGTTGATCTCGAAGGTCTTTGCCTCCTCATCGATCTTGACCTCGTTGTCGTTGCCGCAGCCGGAGACACAGCAGGTGCCCATACCACGGGCAACAACGGCTGCGTGGCTGGTCATACCGCCGCGGACGGTCAGGATGCCCTGAGAGACCTGCATACCCACGATATCCTCGGGGCTGGTCTCCAGACGCACCAGAACGACCTTCTTCATCTTGCCGGACTTGACCATCTCCTCTGCCTCTTCAGCAGTAAAGACGATCTGGCCGCAGGCAGAACCGGGAGAAGCTGCCAGGCCCTTGCCGACGACCTCTGCAGCCTTCAGGGCAGCAGCGTCGAACTGGGGATGCAGCAGGGTATCCAGCTGCTTGGGCTCCACGCGCAGGACAGCCTCCTGCTCGGTGATCATGCCCTCGTCCACCAGATCGCAGGCGATCTGCAGAGCAGCCTGTGCGGTACGCTTGCCGTTACGGGTCTGCAGCATATACAGGTGGCCATCCTCGATGGTGAACTCCATATCCTGCATATCGCGGAAGTAGTTCTCCAGACGGGTAGCGATCTCAACAAACTGATCGTACACCTCAGGCATCTGATCCTTCAGGTGGCTGATGGGAGAAGGAGTGCGCACGCCGGCAACAACGTCCTCGCCCTGTGCATTGATCAGGTACTCGCCCATCAGCTTCTTAGCGCCGGTGGCGGGGTCACGGGTGAAAGCAACGCCGGTGCCGGAACGGTCGCCGGAGTTACCAAAGGCCATCTGCTGCACGTTGACAGCGGTGCCCCACTCGTAGGGGATCTCGTTCATCTTACGGTAGACGTTTGCACGGGGGTTATCCCAGCTGCGGAACACGGCCTTGACAGCCTCGATCAGCTGATCGCGGGGGTCCTGCGGGAAGGGACGGCCTTCGTTCTCCTCGTAGATCTTCTTGAAGGTGCCGACCAGTTCCTTCAGGTCGTCAGCAGTCAGGTCCACGTCGTTCTTGACGCCCTTGGCTTCCTTCATCTTGTCGATCTCGACCTCGAACAGGCTCTTCGGGACCATCATAACGACATCGGCGAACATCTGCACGAAGCGGCGGTAGCAGTCGTATGCAAAGCGGGTGTTGCCGGTCTTTTTAGCCAGACCCTCAACAGCCTCGTCGTTCAGGCCCAGGTTCAGGATGGTGTCCATCATACCGGGCATGGACTGACGTGCGCCGGAACGGACGGAGACCAGCAGGGGGTTGGTGTTGTCGCCGAACTTCTTGCCGGTGATCTTCTCCAAGCCCTTGAGGTGCTCAAAGATGTCAGCAGTGATTTCGTCATTGATCTGACGGCCGTCTGCGTAATACTGGGTGCAGGCATCGGTAGTGATGGTGAAGCCCTGCGGCACCGGCATACCGGCTGCGGTCATCTCGGCCAGACCGGCACCCTTGCCGCCCAGCGTGTTCTTCATGGTGACCTTGTCACCGCCGAAAGCTTCATTGCCTTCGCTGAAGTAGTACAGATACTTTTTGCTCATGCGTTGTTTACCTCCCATTCGTGACCGGCGGCATGGCAGCCGCGGTCTCATCGTTTGCCTTGTCTTGAACGTACGATGAACATTGTTTTGTGAATGCTAAACTATTATACCAGAAAATCCACTCCTTTCCACCATGCAAAATCCCGAATTTGTCTGTTATTTTTTATGCAAATCCCTTGAAATTTGCTAAGTTTTAAGGTAGTATAGAATGGGAGAAAGTTCGAGAGGTTTTTTGTTTATACACGCGATTTCTCGTCCTGTTGGATACAACTTTCTATCCCTGTAACTTTTTCATTTTTATTTTGTCGGAACAAAGCTTTCCGCAGCGGAGATGCTGGGCGGACAGGCAACAATTTTCCGGTCGCCTTTTCTGTCTCTCTTCCGCCGCGCGCTTTGGTGGGAAGGGAGATTTTTTTCATGCAGAATCCTATTTCTGAACAGGCCCGCGCCGCAGCTTTGGCACAGCTGGATGCCGCCGAGGCTGCCCGCGAGGACATCCTTGTGCAGCACATTGCAAACGGCGTCGTCATCGACAGCCGCACCGTGCAGATCGACCCGGAGGTGGTCATTGCCCCGGGCGCTGTGATCCTTGCGGGCACCATCCTGCGGGGCAAGACGGTCATCGGCGCAGGCTGCGTCATCGGCCCCAACACCCTGATCGAGGACAGCACCGTGGATGAAGGCACCACCGTAAACGCCAGCCAGATCTACGGCAGCCACATCGGCCCCCACAACAACATCGGCCCCTTCACCCATGTGCGAGTGAACACCGTCACCGACTACGGCGTGCATCTGGGCGCCTATGTGGAGACCAAGAACTCCAACTTTGCCCGGGGCAACACCGTGAGCCACCTGACCTACATCGGCGACAGCGATGTGGGCAAGTACTGCAACTTCGGCTGCGGCACCGTCACCTGCAACTACGACGGCAAGGATAAGTTCCGCACCCAGATCGGCGATTACTGCTTCATCGGCTGCAACACCAACCTTGTGGCCCCGGTCAAGGTGGGCGATGGTGCCTACACCGCCGCCGGCAGCACCATCACCAAGGATGTGCCCGCACAGGCATTGGGCATTGCCCGGGAGCGCCAGACCAATCTGGACGGCTGGGCAGAGCCCAAGATGGAAGCCTACATCGCAAAAAAGCAGAAGCTGGAAAACGAGCAGAGCAAGTAAACCTCTGCCGGAAGGGAGCCATGTATGAAGTCTGAAAGCTTTCGCAAGCAGGCGCTGAGCCTTGTCCTTTTCTTCGCGGCTGTTGCCGCCGTGTTCGTCCTGACCCGCCTGCGCAGCGACCCCGCCAAAAAGCAGGCCGAGTTCGTGGTGCAGCAGCTGCTCTCCTGCTCCTCTGCCGTAGAGCAGGCCGTGGATGCCGCCGCGCCCGCCGGCAGTGAACCGGGGCTTGCCGCAGCGGACACCGATGGGCTGTACGCCTTTCTTCAGGCGCAGCTGGGCGATACCATGACAGCCGACTGCCTGAACAAAATCATGGCGAACCGTCTGCCCACCCGCATCACCGCGCTGGCCGGGCAGTCCGGCGACAAGCTGGTGCCCGCCGACCTCACCCTGAAAAAGCGCGCCGGGGCAGAAAACTGCTACGACTTTTCCGCCGCCCTGCTGACCGCTACGGACAGCACCGCCGCCGCGCAGGTGTCCGGCACCATCACCATGGTGAAGGAGGACGGCCGCTGGAAGGCCTCTGCCATCACGCTGAACCTGTAATATAATGTTTTTCTGCCCCTGTGCCCTGCGGCATGGGGGCATTTTTTGCTTATAATGTATATCTTTTTGCGCGCGCGTATGTTATACTTAGATGTTGTATCACACTATTATCAGGAAAAGGTATTATCATATCATGAATGAAAACGATATCTGGCTCATTGCAGGGCTGGGCAACCCCGAAGCAAAGTACGATGGCACCCGCCACAACGCCGGTTTTGCCGCGCTGGACGCGCTGGCCGACAAGTGGAACATCTCTGTGGGCAAAACCAAGTTCCAAGGCCTGTGGGGACAGGGCGAGGTGAATGGCCACAAGGTGGTGCTGCTAAAGCCCCTGACCTACATGAACCTTTCCGGCGATTCCATCGCCCCTATGGCGGGCTTTTTCAAGATCCCTGCCGACCATGTGCTGGTGCTGTGCGATGACATCACCCAAGCCCCCGGCAAGCTGCGCATCCGTCCCTCCGGCTCTGCGGGCGGGCATAACGGCCTGAAAAGCATCATTGCCCGGCTGGGCGGGGAGAATTTCCCCCGCATCCGCATCGGCATCGGCGCAAAGCCCCACCCGGACTACGACCTTGCCGCATGGGTGCTGGGCAAGTTCCCGCCAGAGGACGCCAAGGCCATCGCCGACCGCTACGCCGACCTTGAAGCCGCCGCAAAGCTTATCATGGACGGTAAACTGGGTCTGGCGCAGAGCAAGTATAACGGGTAAAAATCATTCTCCCGCATCCTGACAGGAAAGGAGGTTTTTCCATGTACGAAGCCTTACTCAAGGCCACCCCGGAATATCAGAAGGTCGCCGCAAGCTTTGGCTCGGCAGGGCCGGCGGCGCTGTTCGGTCTGCCGCCCGCAGGCAGGGCGCTGCTGTATGCCGCACTGCAAAAAGACCTTGGCCGGGTGCTCTGCATCGTGACCCCCGGCGAAGCCGAGGCCACCCATTTTGCGGACGACCTCAAGGCGCTGGGGCTTACCGCAGCGGTGTTCCCGCCCCGGGACTTTATGCTGCGCCCGGTGGAGGGTGCAGGCCGCGAGTACGAGTACCGCCGCCTTTCGGTGCTGGGCGCACTGGCGGGCGGACGGCTGCAGGCCGTCTGCGTGCCCGCCGAGGCACTTTTGCAGTACACCGTGCCCCGGGCTGAGTTCATCCAGAATACCCTCACCTTAAAGCCCGGCATGGTGTATAACCGCGAGGCACTGGTGGCGCGGCTGTTTGCCGCCGGGTATGTGCGCCGCAGTCAGGTGGACGGCCCGGGACAGTTCAGCGTGCGCGGCGATATCGTGGATATCTACGCGCCGGATATGCGTCAGCCCGCCCGCGTGGAGTACTGGGACGACGAGATCGACTCCATGTCCTCCTTTGACCTGCTGACCCAGCGGCGGGACGGCGCACTGGAAAAAATATACCTCTCCCCTGCCCGCGAGGTGCTGTTCGGCAGCACCGCCGAGACTGCCGAGGCGCTGCGCAGCGCCATCAAAAAGGCGCGCGGCAAGCACCGCACCGCGCTGGAAAAGGCCACCGAAGCCGATCTTTCCCAGCTGGATTCCGGCCTGATGCCGGAGGCCATGGATAAATATTACGGCATCCGCTACCCCGCCCCCGCCACGCTGCTGGACCATCTGGACGCGCCGCTGTTCATTCTGGATGAAGTTGGCGGCATCCGGGATGCCCAAAAGGCCACTGAGTTCCGCCGCAGCGAGGAGCTGACCGGACTGCTGGAAGAGGGCGTGCTCTGCCCCGGGCTGGATGTGCTGTACCAGACCATGGACGATCTTGTCATTGCCGCCCAGAACCACAGCACCCTGCTGTGCGAGAACTTTCTGCGCGGGATGAACGAGTTCAAACTGAAAGACCTCATCAACGCCGAGGCCTTTGCCGCCCCCAACTGGAACGGCGACCTTGCCTCCCTGCGGGAGGACTTAGACCCGCTCATCGCCCAAGGCTACGCCATCACTCTGTTTGCCGGTACACCCAAGGGCGCAACCGCTCTGACCCGCGACCTTGCCGACAAGGGCTACGCCGTGAGCATGAGCCGGGATGTGCGCCCTGCCAAGGGCATTTTGCAGGTACTGCCCGGACATCTGACCGCCGGGTGCACCTTCCCCTTTGCCCACGCAGCGGTGCTTTCCAGCCGCCGTCATGGTCTGGACGAGGAAGCTGCCGCCGAAGCCAAAAAGCGCAAGAAGAACAAAAACGCCCTGTCCAGCCTTTCAGACATCAAGCCCGGGGACTATGTGGTGCACCAGAGCCACGGCATCGGTATGTACGCCGGTATCCAGCGGCTGGAGGTGCAGGGCGCTACCAAGGACTACCTCAAGGTGCAGTATTCCGGCTCGGACGTGCTGTATGTGCCGGTGACTCAGCTGGATCTGCTCAGCCGCTACACCGCCCCCGGCGACGAGGAAAAGGTAAAGCTGGCAAAGCTGGGCGGCACCGAGTGGCAGCGCACCCGCGCCAAGGTGAAAAAGGCCACCGAGGAGATGGCGCAGGAGCTGATTGAGCTTTACGCCCGCCGCCGTCAGGCCACAGGCTACGCCTTCCCGCCGGACGGCGACTGGCAGCGGGACTTTGAGACCCGCTTTGACTACGACGAAACGGACGACCAGCTGCACGCCACTGCCGAGATCAAGCAGGACATGGAAAAGGGTTACCCCATGGATCGTCTGCTCTGCGGCGATGTGGGCGTGGGCAAGACCGAGGTGGCGCTGCGCGCCGCCTTCAAGTGCATCATGGGTGGCAAACAGTGCGCCCTGCTGGCGCCCACCACCCTGCTGGCGTGGCAGCACTACAACACCCTGCTCTCCCGCATGGAGGCTTTTCCGGTAAAGATCGGGATGCTGTCCCGCTTCCGCACCGCAAAGCAGCAGAAGGAGACGTTGCGCGGCTTACAGGCCGGCAGCGTGGATATCGTGGTGGGCACCCACCGGCTGCTCTCTAAAGACGTGAAGTTCCACGACCTCGGCCTTGTCATCATCGACGAGGAACAGCGCTTTGGCGTGAAGCACAAGGAAAAGCTGAAGGAAAACTTCATCGGGGTGGATATGCTCACCCTGTCGGCCACCCCCATTCCCCGCACATTGAACATGGCCATGAGCGGCATCCGGGATCTTTCCACCATCGAGCAGCCGCCCATCGAGCGGCAGCCGGTGGAGACCTTTGTGCTGGAATACAACGATGTTATCCTTGCCGAAGCCATGAAGAAGGAACTTGCCCGGGGCGGGCAGGTGTACTACCTGCACAACCGGGTGGACAACATTGAAGCCTGCGCCGCCCATGTCAGCCAGATGGTGCCGGGGGCGCGGGTGGGCATCGCCCACGGCAAGATGACCGAAGAAGAGCTGAATCCCGTATGGCAGCACCTGCTGAACGGCGAGATCGACATTCTGGTCTGCACCACCCTCATTGAGACCGGCATCGATGTGCGCAACTGCAACACCCTCATCATTGAGGATGCCGACCGCATGGGTCTGGCACAGCTGTACCAGATCCGTGGGCGGGTGGGGCGCTCCGGCCGCAAGGCCTACGCCTACTTCACCTTCCGCCGGGACAAGACCCTGACCGATATCGCCCAGAAGCGGCTTTCTGCCATCCGGGAGTTCACCGCTTTCGGCTCGGGCTTCCGCATTGCCATGCGGGATCTGCAGATCCGCGGCGCGGGCAGTCTGCTGGGACACAGCCAGCACGGCCACATGGAAGCCGTGGGCTACGACCTCTACGTTAAAATGCTGGGACAGGCCATTGCCCGGGCGCGGGGCGAGCCCGTCCAGCGGGACAAGAGCGATTGTCTTGTGGACCTGCGGGTGGACGCCTTCATCCCGGAAAAGTATATCCCGGACGGCGCGGGCCGCATCGAGGCCTACAAGCGCATTGCCGCCATCCAGACCCCGGAGGACGCCGCCGATGTGCTGGATGAGCTCATCGACCGCTACGGCGACCCGCCGCCCTCGGTGAGCGATCTGGTCAACGTTTCCCTTGTCCGCGTACAGGCCGCTGCCGTGGGCGTGTACGAAGTGACCCAGAAGAAGGATACGCTCGTGCTGAATCTGGAAACGCTGGACCTTGCCATGATCCGCGGCCTGCTGCAAGCTTTCAATGGCCGTGTCACCGCCGGGGCGGGTACAAAGCCCTATCTCTCGGTGGTATTACAGCCGGACGAAAAGCCGCTGGAACTGCTGCAAAACATCCTGAAAGCTATGGCAGATATCCTGACTGGCACCGAACGCGAAAAAGCTCCCCAAACAGGGGGAGCTGACACGCGCAAACGTGACTGAGAGGGTTTTATAAAAACAATAAGGAGCAAAACGCATGAAAAAGAAACTGCTTGCGCTGGTATGCGCACTTGCACTGACCATCAGCCTTGTGGGCTGTGCACTCTCCACCCCGGACACCGTGGGCAAGATCGGCGATTTTGAGGTGACCAGCGGCCTGTACCTGCTGGCGCAGTACGATGCCTACCAGCAGGCTGCACAGCTGGCGGACTCTGAGCAGGACACCAACAAGGTGAATTCCTTCCTCAAGGCCACCATCACCACCGATGCCGACACCGGCGAGACCGCCGTGGTAAAGGACTATGTGGCGCAAAAGACCCTTGAGACTTTGCAGACCCTTGCCGCTGTGGACGCCCGCTTTACTGAACTGGGCGGTGAGCTGACCGAGGAGCAGAAGTCTGCCGCCGACAGCTACGCCCAGCAGCTGATGGACAACTACGGCGATGCCTACACTGCCAACGGCATCGGGCTGGAGACTTTGAAGCTGTTCCAGCAGCTGCAATACAAGCAGACCCTGCTGCTGGATCTGGTCTACGGCAAGGACGGCGAGACCCCTGTGGAGGACGGCGAGCTGACCGAGCATCTGGACAGCACCATGTACGAGATCGGCTTTATCACCGTGCCCCTGTACAACACCAGCACCTTCGCCTTTGCCAGCGATGACCAGAAGGCCGAGATGCTCTCCCTTGCCCAGAAGGCTGCGGACAGCTACAACGCCGCCGCCCCGGAGGATACCTCCAGCCAGCTGGCCGCCTTTAACAGCATCGCAAGCAGCGCACTGACCGATATCTGCGCCGTGCTGGACGCCGAGGTACCCTCCACCAGCACCCTGCAGACCGACCTGCTGAGCGAAAGCGACCTGACCGATGCCTTTACGCAGGAGGGTGCCGCCGATACCCTGCGCGGCCTTGCCTACGGACAGGCAGCCGCCATCCAGTACACCGGCTACGCCATGATGCTGGCCGTCCGTCTGGACCCGCTGGGCGTTTCCACGCTGGATGCTCTGCGCAGCCAGATTTTGAGCGACATGAAGGGCGAGGAGCTGAACGATGCCCTTGCCGCCTACGGTGCCCAGCTGGACAGCACCCTGAGCAGCTCTGCCATGAATAAGCTGCCCGCTTCCAAGATCGTAAACGACACCAGCGCCAACAGCGCCAACAGCTGATAACGTAAAAATAATACGCCCGGGTTTTCCACGTTCCGAAAGGAAGAATGCGGAAAACCCGGGCGTTGTTTTTATTTTATTACCCTTGCAAACTCTGCGGCAAGGGCGGCGTTCACCGAACGGACGGCGTTGGCGTCCGGCTTGATGGCGGTGCGGTCGTAGGTAAACAGGCCGTTCACCTCGTCCTCCACGTCGGTCAGCTGGGTGTACACCAGCGCCGAAAGCCCCTTTTGCAGCTGCGGCAGCACTGCGCCCAGCTGCAATTTTTTGTAGCGGGCGGTCAGTTCCTCCCGGCTTTTGGCTGTGCCGTAGCCGTAGGTCTTGCGGGGCGGCTCGTGCCCCGGCATGGGCCATGCAATACCGCCGTACTCGCTCAGCGCCACGGTGCGCGTCTGTGGGCGCACCCGCAGGGGGTAGAAGTAGTTGTGCAGGGAGTACACATCCCCGCCGCCCTGATCGTACCAGCCGCTGGCTTCGTCCACAAGACGGGTATCGTCCAGCGTGCGGATGGCCTGCACTGCCCCGGCGGCATCGTACTGTCCCCAGCCCTCGTTGAAGGGCACCCAGCAGCCCACGCAGGGGTGGCAGCGCAGCGCCTGTACCGTATCTTCCAGCTCCCGGCGGTATTCTTCCCGGCTGCTTTCGCTGCCCCGGCTCAGCAGCCCCCACAGCGCCGCCTTGTCCGGCAGGCGGCGCATAAGCGGCTGCAAAACATTGGTCAGGTAGGTGACGAACCACAGGTTATACTTGCTGCCGCCGTTGACCATATCCTGCCAGACCACAAGTCCCAGCTTGTCGCAGCGGTAGTACCAGCGCTGCGGCTCTATCTTTGCGTGCTTGCGCAGCAGGTTGTAGCCCAGCGCCTTTACCTCGCTCAGCTCCCGTTCCACCGCCGCATCCGAGGGCGGGGTGTACAGTCCCTCCGGCCAGTAGCCCTGATCCAGCAGACCGTTGAGCAGGATAGGCTTATCGTTCAGGCAAAAGCGCAGCACGCCCCTTGCGTCCGGTGCGCAGCTCCACTTGCGCAGGGCAAAGTAGCTGTGCACGGTGTCGAACTGCTCTTCCTCTCCCTGCGTGGTGCCCACGGTCAGGTCGTACAAAAAGGGCGTGTCCGGGCTCCACGGAAAGAAATGCTCCTTCGCAATATGCAGCGTCACCTCACCGTCTTGGCCGGCCTCATCACCGCCCCAGTCCTCGGCAATGGTCACGCCCCCGGCGCGCACCACCGCCCACAGGTTCACCGCACCGCCGGGTGCAGAGGTATGCACTTTCACGGTCACGGTGCGGGCATCGTAGTCCGGCGTAACGGTGAGAGACTGGATGTAATTTTCCGGCACGCGCTCCAGCCAGACCGTCTGCCAGATGCCGCTCTGGGCGGGATAGAACATCCCGCCGGGCTGCAAAGTCTGCTTGCCCCGCGCCTGTGTACCGTGGCCGGTGGGGTCCTGCACCGCCACCCACAGGCTGTTGCGGCCGGTGCCGTTGAGCTGCGCGGTGATATCCAGCGTAAAGGGCCAGTAGCCGCCCCGGTGACCGCCCACCAGATGGCCGTTCACCTGCACAGCGCAGGCGTAGTCCACTGCGCCGAAATGCAGCAGCACCCTGCCGCCCGTCCCGGCGGGCGGCGCAAAATATCGGTGGTAGTGCAACCACTGCCCGGGCTGCAATGTGCGCCCCACCCCGGAGGCGCGGCACTCCGGCGCGTAGGGCACTAAGATCTCGCCATCCCAGCCCGCCGGGCGCTGTGCTGAGGCAGTGATGGCGTACTGCCACGGGCCGTTCAGGTTCTCGTAGCTGTCCCGGCGCATGGCGGGGCGGGGATATTCCGTCAGAGGGTGCATACACTCACCAGCCTTTTTTCTCGTTTGCTCCATTCTAGCACAGCCCGGGGCATTTGTATACCGTGGAGCGGACGATTTTGAATGGCCGCCGCGTGCGCTTTGGCCATCTTCAGCGGAAAATTATTTTTATATTTGCAATTCTGGAAAATCTGCGGATTTTCCAGAATTGCTTCTTCATGGGAGTAAAAAAGAGCCGCCGCACGGCGGCATGGCTGTGCGGCGGCTTTGTGAGAAGGCGGAAAATTGTTTAGTTCTCGGCCAGATTACCGGTATAAAGCTGGTAATACTTGCCCTTTTTGGCGATTAGCTCGTCGTGACTGCCGCGCTCGATGATGCGGCCCTGTTCCAGCACCACGATGCAGTCTGCATTGCGGACGGTGGACAGGCGGTGGGCGATGACAAAGCTGGTGCGGCCATACATCAGGCCGTCCATACCGCGCTGCACCAGCGCCTCGGTGCGGGTATCAATGGAGGAGGTCGCCTCGTCCAGGATCAGCACCGGCGGGTCTGCCACGGCTGCGCGGGCAATGGCCAGCAGCTGGCGCTGTCCCTGCGAGAGGTTGGCGCCATCGCCGGTCAGCATGGTGTTGTAGCCCTCCGGCAGGCGCTTGATAAAGCCATCTGCGTTGGCCAGACGGGCGGCGGCGATGCACTCTTCATCGGTGGCCTCCAGCCGTCCGTAGCGGATGTTCTCCATCACCGTGCCGGTAAACAGGTGGGTGTCCTGCAGCACGATGCCCAGCGAGCGGCGCAGATCGGCCTTTTTGATCTTATGGATGTTGATACCGTCATAGCGGATCTTGCCGTCCTGAATATCGTAGAAGCGGTTGATCAGGTTGGTAATGGTAGTCTTGCCCGCACCGGTGGAGCCGACAAAGGCGATCTTCTGTCCCGGACGGCCGTACAGGTTGATATCGTGCAGCACCGTTTTTTCCGGCACATAGCCAAAGTCCACGTCTGTAAAGGTGATGTCGCCCGCCAGCTTGTGGTAGGTAACGGTGCCATCGTGGTGGGGGTGCTTCCACGCCCACAGGCCGGTGCGCTCGGCAGTTTCCACCAGCTGGTCGTTGCGGTCGTACTTGGCATTTACCAGCGTCACATAGCCCTCATCGGTCTCGCTGGGCTCGTCCATCATCTTGAAGATGCGCTCCGCACCAGCCAGTGCCATGATGACGCTGTTGGCCTGCATGGACACCTGACTGATGGGCATATTGAAGCCCTTGTTCAGGCTGAGGAAGGCCACCACGGTGCCAAGGGTCATGCCGCCAACGCCACCCACAGCCATGGTTGCACCAGTCAGCGCGCAGATAGCGTAGCTGATGTTGCCCAGCTGGGCGTTGACCGGCATCATGATGTTGGAGAAGGCGTTGGCCTGCTTGGCGCTTTCCTTCAGCTGGTCGTTCAACTCACGGAAGCCGGCAAGGGTCTGCTGTTCGTGGGTGAACACCTTGACCACCTTCTGGCCTTCCATCATCTCCTCGATGTAGCCGTTCACCTTGCCCAGATCCCGCTGCTGCTGGATGAAGTACTTGGAGGAGCTTTTTGCGATCTGCTTGGAACAGAACAGCATCAGCGCCACCATGAGCATGGTAACGATGGTCAGCTGCCAGCTGAGCATGCACATACTGAAGAACACCGACACAATCGTGATGACGCTGGACACCAGCTGCGGGATGCTCTGGCTGAGCATCTGGCGCAGGGTATCCACGTCGTTGGTGTACACGGACATGATATCGCCGTGGGGATGGGTGTCAAAATACCGGATGGGCAGGCTTTCCATGTGGGTGAACAGCTTGGTGCGCAGATTGCGCAGCGTGCCCTGCGTTACGTTGACCATGATGCGGGCGTTGGCCCATGCAGCCAGAATGCCCACAAGGTAGATGCAGCACATCCGCACCAATGCACCGGCCAGTGGTGCAAAGCTGGGGTCCTGCTGGCGGGTCATGGGCACGATGTAATCGTCCATCAAGGTCTGCAAGAACAGGCTGGCCTGCACATTGGCCAGCGCGCTGACCACGATGCAGATCAGCACAAGGATGCAGTGGGGCAGATAGTTGCGGAACACCTCATCCATAATGCGCTTCAGCAGCTTGCCCGGGTTTTCCACCTTGGGGCGCGGCCCCCGTGCGCCCCGCGGGCCGGGGCCATGTACTTCTTTTACTGCCATTACTGCGCACCTCCCTGCTTGTCAAAATCGCCGCCGCCCTGCGTCTGGCTGTTGTAGACCTCCTGATAGATGGCGTTGGTCGCCAGCAGCTCTGCGTGGGTGCCCAGACCGTTGATCTGGCCGTTCTCCAGCACCAGAATGCGGTCTGCATCCTGCACCGAGGAGATACGCTGTGCAATGATGATCTTGGTCGTGCCGGGAATCTCCTCCCGGAAGGCCTTGCGGATCTTGGCATCGGTCGCGGTATCCACGGCGCTGGTGGAGTCGTCCAAAATCAGCACCTTGGGCTTGCGCAGCAGGGCGCGGGCGATGGTCAGGCGCTGCTTCTGGCCGCCGGACACGTTGGAGCCGCCCTGCTCGATCCATGTATTGTACTTATCCGGGAAGCGCTGGATGAACTCATCCGCGCAGGCCAGTTTTGCCATGCGGATGCACTCTTCCTCGGTGGCGTTGGCATCGCCCCAGCGCAGGTTATCCAGAATAGTACCGCTGAACAGCACATTCTTCTGCAGCACCATGGAGACCTCGCGGCGCAGAACATCAAGGTTATAATCCCGCACATCCACGCCGCCTACCCGCACGGTGCCGCTCTCGGCATCGTACAGGCGGGGGATCAGCTGCACCAGACTGGACTTTGCGCTGCCGGTGCCGCCGATGATGCCCAGCGTCTCGCCGGGCTGAATGGTAAAGCTGATATCGTTCAGCACCGGCTGACCGCTGCCGTGCTTATACTTGAAGGTAACGTGGTCGAACTGGATGCTGCCGTCTGCCACCTGCTGCACCGGCTGCTTTGCCGGGGGCAGGTCGGTGTGCTCGTCCAGCACCTCCACGATACGCTTGGCAGAGGCGGCGGACATGGCGATCATGACAAAGGCCGTGCTCAGCATCATCAGTGCCATAAGGATGTTCATGATATAGCCGAACAGGGCGTTCAGCTGGCCAGTGGTAATGGCACCGTGCAGCACATATTTTGCGCCGAACCAGCTCAGCGCGATGTTGCAGCCGTACACCGCCACCAGCATGGCGGGGTTATTGAAGCTCAGGCGGCTTTCCGCGTTGACGAACTGCTTGTACAGGCTCTCGCAGGCAGCAGTATATTTTTCGTTTTCAAAGCCCTCGCGCACAAAGCTTTTGACCACGCGGATGGCAGAGACATTCTCCTGCACCGAGGCGTTGAGGTTATCGTAGTTCTTGAACACACGGTCAAAGATGTGGAAGGTAGGGATCATGATGGCAGCCAGCACCGCCACCAGAAAGGCCACTGCCACCACGAACACCAGCGACAGCGGGCCGCCGATGACCACGGCCATGAACATTGCAAACACCAGATGCACCGGGGCGCGCACGCACATGCGCAGGATCATCTGGAAGGCGTTCTGCACGTTGGTCACGTCGGTGGTCATGCGGGTAACAAGACCTGCCGTGGAGAATTTGTCGATGTTGGAAAAAGAGTAATGCTGGATATTTTCATACATGGCATCGCGCAGATTTCCGGCAAAGCCGGTGGATGCCTCGGCGGCGTACTTGCCCGCCAGCACGCCCAGCACCAGCGCAATGGCTGCCACCAGAAAGGTAAGCAGGCCGTAGCGGATGATGGCGTTCATATCGCCCTTTTCAATGCCCTGGTCGATGATAAAGGCCATGATGGTGGGCAGCAGCACATCCATAATGGCTTCCAGCGCAGCAAAGAGCGGTGTCTTGATCGAGGCGGCTTTATACTCGCCCAGATACGACACAAGCTTTTTGATCATCTGAGTTCTCTCCTGTTGAATTTATTTGTTTGGTACAAAACAATTTTATACATAACAATTTAAATGTCAAGACGTTTCGTAAAATGTTCATAATTGCTAATTTAGCAAGTCCTTTTTCGGCGCTTTGACGGAAAAGATCGTTATTTCAGTGCTTCCCGCAGCTTGTTCAGCAGCCGCAGCAGTTCTGCGTTCTCCTCCTCGGTCAGCAGTCCGGCCACATAGTCGTCGGTCTGGTGGAAGGACAGCAGGGTCTTTTCGTGCCGTTGGATGCCCTCCTCGGTCAAAACCAGCTGCTTGAGCCGGGCGTCCTGCGGCACGCTCAGCCGCTGGATGTAGCCCTTGCGCTCCATCAGCTGCAAAATGTTCGTCACCGTGGAGCGGGTGATGGAAAACTCCCGCTCGATGTCCCGCTGGAATACCGGCTCGTCCCGGTGGCGGTAGAGATACTCGATGATCCACCCGTGCATGGGGGTGGTCTGCTCTACCCCGTTGGCGCGGGAAAACTGGTTCAGCCTGCGGAAGATCAGGTTATCCACCCGGTGCAGCTGGGCGGGGATGACCTGCGGCCCTTCCCACGGCGGGTCCAGCTTGCAGGGCTCTTCAATAGGGTGCTGTGTACACATAATGGTTTTCCTCTGTTCAAATTGTTCGATGTAAAACTGTTTGATACGATACATATATTACCCATCTCCCCGCCCCTTGTCAAGAGGGCGGGGCGCAAAAAAGGCCGCTGCGGAAAATTTTCCGAAGCAGCCTTGATTTTTATGGATACGGGATACGCTTACAGCTTTTTGCCGGTCAGCAGCTCGTAGGCCTCCAGATACTTGGCAATGGTCTTGTCAATGACATCCTGCGGCAGGTCGTAGTTGCTGTCAGGGTTGGCCTTCAGCCAGTCGCGGACGAACTGCTTGTCGAAGGAGGGCTGGCTGTGACCCGGCTCGTAGCCCTCCAGCGGCCAGAAGCGGGAGGAGTCCGGGGTCAGCATCTCGTCACCCAGCACCACGTTGCCGTCCTCGTCCAGACCAAACTCGAACTTGGTGTCGGCAATGATGATGCCGCGGGACAGTGCATACTCGGCGCACTTCTTGTACAGAGCAATGGTGTAATCGCGCAGCTTGGTGGCGTACTCCAGACCGTGGCCGGGGAACTTCTTCTCCAGCACGTCGATGCTCTGCTCGTAGGAGATGTTCTCGTCGTGGTCACCGATCTCTGCCTTGGTGGAGGGGGTGTAGATGGGCTCGGGCAGCTTATCGGACTCCTGCAGGCCCTCGGGCAGCTGGATGCCGCACACCTTGCCGGTCTTTTGGTAGCTTGCCCAGCCGCTGCCGGTGATGTAGCCGCGCACGATGCACTCGATGGGCAGCATGGTCAGCTTGCGGCACATCATGCTGTTGCCGGTGAACTGGGGCTGGCGGAAGAACTCCGGCATATCCTGCACATCCACGCTCAACATGTGGTTGGGCAGCAGATCGCGGGTGTAATCGAACCAGAACTTGCTCATCTGGGTGAGCACGGTGCCCTTTTTGGTGACCTTGTTTTTCAGGATGACGTCAAACGCAGAAATGCGGTCGGTGGCAACCATGATCAGGCTGTCGCCATTGTCGTAGATCTCGCGGACTTTGCCTTCTTTGATGGGTTTGAACTCAGTCATAATCAAACACTCCATTTTTCCATGTTCTCAGCAGCGCAGCAGCGCAGCGCAGTTCTTACCCTATTATTCTACCATACTGCCGCGCGGTTTAAAAGGAACAGAATAAAAGAAAAACAGGCAAGTTTTGTGTTTTTATCGTGAAAAGTGCGCAAAAAACAGTAGGAAATTTCGGCGTTTTGACGATAAAAGTCGTACTTTATCCCCAAATGCACGCACCTTTGCAAAATGCAGTCATGGACAAGCGCCGCCGGTTGCGGTATCATAGTAGTATGCGTATATCTGCGCTCCGCAGGGGCGCAAAAGTAAACAAGGAGGTAAAGAGTATGGGCAAATTTCCCAAGGGCTTTTTGTGGGGCGGCGCTACCGCCGCCAACCAGTGCGAGGGTGCATGGCAGGCAGACGGCAAGGGTCTGGCAACGGTGGACGTGACCCCCTTCGGCCCGGACCGTTTTCCGGTGGCAACGGGCTATATGGAAATGCTGGGCTGCGATGACGCACATTTCTACCCCAGCCACGAGGCCATTGACCTGTATCACCATTATAAAGAGGATATCGCCCTGTTTGCAGAGATGGGCTTCAAGTGCTTCCGGCTGTCCATTGCATGGACCCGCATCCTGCCCAACGGCGACGATGCTCAGCCCAACGAGGCAGGACTGGCCTTCTACGACAGCATTTTTGACGAGTGCCATAAGTACGGCATTGAGCCGCTGGTCACCATCTGCCACTTTGACACTCCCATTGCCCTCATCAAAAAATACGGCGGCTGGAAAGACCGCCGCATGGTGGACGCCTATGTCCACTACTGCGAGGTGCTGTTCGACCGCTTCAAGGGCAAGGTGAAGTACTGGCTCACCTTTAATGAAATCAACATGCTGCTGCACCTGTCCTTTACCGGCGCCGGGCTGGTATTCCACCCCGGCGAGAATGTGGAGCAGGTCAAGTATCAGGCCGCCCATCACGAGCTGGTGGCCAGCGCAAAGGCGGTAAAGCTGGCGCACGAAAAAATGCCGGACGCTATGGTGGGCTGTATGCTGGCGGCGGGTCAGTTCTACCCCCGCACCTGCGCCCCGGAGGATGTGCGGGCGGCGCAGGAGGCAGACCGGGACAACTACTTCTTTACTGACGTACAGGTGCGCGGCGCTTACCCCGTGTGGGCTAAAAAGCGGATGGAGCGCGCCGGGGTGCAGCTGCACACACAGCCCGAGGACGACCGCACGCTGCGGGAGGGCACGGTGGATTTTGTATCCTTCAGCTACTATTCCAGCCGCTGCATCACGGTGGATAAGGAGCTGATGGCGGCAGAGAATGCGGAAGGCAACGCCGTGTCTGCATCGGTGAAGAACCCCTACCTGAAAGTCAGCGAGTGGGGCTGGGCCATCGACCCGGTGGGTCTGCGGGTGACCCTGAACACCATTTACGACCGGTACGAAAAGCCTATGTTCATCGTGGAGAACGGTCTGGGTGCGGTGGATACCGTAGAGCCGGACGGCTCCATCCACGACAGCTACCGCATCGACTACCTGCGGGCGCACATCGAGGAGATGGAAAAGGCCGTCAATGAGGATGGTCTGCCGCTGATGGGCTACACCACATGGGGTCCCATCGACCTTGTGAGCGCCTCCACCGGCGAGATGAAAAAGCGGTACGGCTTTATCTATGTGGACAAGGACAACGACGGCAACGGCACCCTTGCCCGCAGCCGGAAGGACAGTTTTTACTGGTATAAAAAGGTCATCGCTTCAGACGGCGAGGACCTGACCTGAGCAAGCGCCCCGGCACTGTTTGCGGTATGGCAGCGCCGGGGCGTAAACGTGTGAGGACGAACCGATAACGGAGAAAATTTATGACACCACAAATCATTGCACACCGCGGTGCTTCCTATCTTGCACCGGAAAACACCCTGACTGCCTTTAAAAAAGCCATGGAGATTGGCGCGGACGGCGTAGAGATGGACGTACAGCAGACCATTGACGCCGGGCTTGTGATCCACCACGACTATATGATCGATCTGCACACGGATATTTCCGGCAAGATCTACGATATGACCATGGGCGATTTAAAGGAACTGGATTTTGGCAGCTGGAAAGGCGCCATCTTTCAGGACGAGAAGATCGCCACCCTGCAGGAAGCCATGGAGCTGTGCAAGCAGATGCCGGAATGCACCGTGCATCTGGAGCTGAAATCCACCATGGACAACGACCCGGACTTTGTACCCCGGGTGCTGGAAGTGCTGCAGCAGACCGAGATGGTAGAACAGGTGATCCTTGTTTCCTTCAACCACGCGCTGCTGCGGCAGGCAAAGCAGCTGCTGCCCGAACTGCGGGTAGGTGCACTGGTATACGGCGAGCTGGAAAGCATGCTGCTGCCGCCGCCCATCATCTGGAAGGATCTGGGACTGACCAACGGCATGGAGGACATGGATGCCATGGACGCTGCCCTGCCGGAGAGCGCAGCCGACGAGGAAAATTGCAGCTGGATGACCCGCTGGATGAGCGATAAGGTAAGTATGCTGCGGGCAAACTTTCCCGGCGAGAGCCTGAACGAGATCTACAAAAACCTGATGGCGCAGCGGGATCTGCCCGCCTACATCCGCAGTCTGGACTTTGTGCCGGAGTGGGTCAGCTGTGAGTACCACACCGCCTACAAAAACGCCGGTTTCATTGACAAACTGCACGAGATGGGCATCAAGGTGTCTTTGTGGACGGTGGACACGGAAGATTCTGTCCGCAGCCTGCTGCGCACCAGCGCCGATGCCTACATCACCAACCGCCCCGACCGCGTGCGGGAGTGGATGGAAAAGGAACAGGCGGCGACCGCCCCGACAGAGTCTGCCCCCACTGCTGAAGCAGACACCGGGACAGCTGCCGCAGAGTAAACCGACCGGAACAGACACAAAAAAAGAGATAGGCTTTCCCGAAAGGGATCGCCTATCTCTTTTTACATTCATTTTATTCCGCTGCGTCGGTCAGCACAAAGGTCAGCTCTGCGGTGACGGCGCACTTGCCGTCCACCCATGCCGAGGCCTTGCCTACGCCCACAGCGCCGTGCTGCTGTACCAGCTCGCAGTGGAGGGTGAGCACGTCCCCGGGGGTGACCTGCTTGCGGAAGCGGGCACTCTTGATGCCGCCGAACAGCGCCAGCTTGCCCTTATTTTCCGGCAGGCTCAGCGCCGCCACAGCGCCGGTCTGTGCCAGCGCCTCCAGCAGCAGTACGCCGGGCATGACCGGCTGTGCCGGGAAGTGGCCGTTGAAGAATTCCTCGTTGCGGGTGACGCACTTGCGGCCGATGGCCCACTGCCCCGGCTCGTAGTCCAGAACACGGTCCACGAGGGCAAAGGGGTAGCGGTGGGGCAGGATCTCCGCGATCTGCACGCTGCTCAGAGTGTTGGCGTTTTCACGCACGGTACGGGGCTCTGCCATGGGTCAGCCCTCCCATCTGCGCAGGGCGATGCAGGCGTTGTGGCCGCCAAAGCCCAGACTGTTGCTCAGCGCATACTGCATTTCCTGCTGCCGCCCGGTGTTGGGCACATAGTCCAGATCGCACTCCGGGTCGGGCTGGGCGTAGTGGATGGTGGGCGGGGCGAACTGGTCCCGCAGTGCCAGCGCGGTAAACACGGCCTCGATGCCGCCCGCGCCGCCCAGCAGATGGCCGGTCATGCTCTTGGTGCTGACCACGGTCATCTCCTTGGCGTGTGCGCCGAACACGGCGTGGATGGCGGCAGTCTCGCAGGCATCGTTCATGTGGGTGCCGGTGCCGTGGGCGTTGATGTGATCCACCTGCTCCGGTGCGATGTCGGCATCCACCAAGGTCAGCTTCATGCAGTCGATGGCACCTGCGCCGCCGGGAGCCGGAGCGGTAAAGTGATAGGCATCGCAGTTGGCACCGTAGCCCACCACCTCGGCATAGATGTGTGCGCCGCGCGCTCTTGCGTGCCCCAGTTCTTCCAGCACCAGCACACCGCTGCCCTCACCCATGACAAAGCCGCCGCGGCGGGCGTCAAAGGGCAGGCTGGCAGCGTCCGGGTCGGTGGCGGTGGAAAGTGCCTTCATGCTGGTAAAGCCGCCGATGCCCAAGGGGCTGATGCAGCTTTCCGCGCCGCCGCAGACCATCACCGGCTCGTAGCCATCCCGGATGCGGTGGAAGGCGTCGCCTACGGCATTGGTGCCGCCGGCGCAGGCCGTGACCGGGCAGGTGCACATGCCCTTCAGACCGAAGCGGATGGCCACCTGCGCCGCTGCCATGTTGGCAATGGCCATGGGCACAAAGTAGGGGCTTACCTTCTCCATGCCCTTTTCCTCGCCGCGGGCGTGCTGCTCCTCGATCGTGGGCAGACCGCCGATGCCGCTGGACAGGATGACACCGATGTCCTTGCCCTCGGCCTCGGTATCAAGGCCGCTGTCTGCAATGGCTTCGGCGGCAGCGCCCAGTGCCAGCAGGGTGAAGCGCGCCATTTTGCGGACTTCCTTTTTGTCCACCACGCTCTCGGGGTCAAAATCCTTTACCTCACCAGCCAGCTTGCACTTGAAGTCGGTGGTGTCGAACTGGGTGATGGGGCCGATGCCGCATTTACCGGCACGGGCTGCTGCCCAGCTGTCCGCCACATTGTTGCCCAGCGGGTTCACCGTGCCAAGGCCGGTGATCACAACTCTGCGTTTTTCCATAAGGGTTCTCCTTTACATTGCCATGCCGCCGTCCACACAGAGCACCTGCCCGGTGAGATAGCTGCTTTGTTCTGCGGCAAAAAACGCCACTGCCTGTGCCACATCCTCCGGCTGGCCTGCGCGGCCCGCGGGGATGCCCTGCGTCATGCCGGTGCGCACTGCCTCCGGCAGCACGGCAGTCATGTCGGTGTCGATAAAGCCGGGCGCTACCGCGTTCACGGTCACGTTCCGCGCGGCCAATTCCCGGGCAAGGCTCTTGGTCAGGCCGATGAGCCCCGCCTTGCTGGCGGCGTAGTTGGTCTGCCCGGCGTTGCCCCGCAGCGCCACCACGCTGGAAAGGTTCACGATGCGGCCATAGCGCTGGCGCACCATGCGGCGGGCGGCCTCCTTGCAGCAGAGAAAGGCGCTTTTCAGGTTGGTGTCCAGCACCGCGTCAAAATCCTGCTCGGTCAGGCGCAAAATCAGGTTGTCCCGGGTGATGCCCGCGTTGTTCACCAGCACATCCACCCGGCCAAAGGCCTCTGCAGCGGCATCGAACAGCGCCTTGCAGCCCTCGGCGGTGGATACATCCGCCTGCACGGTCACCGCCTGCACGCCCTCGGCGCGGCAGAGCGCTGCCGTCTGCTCCGCAGGCTCTGCGCCGTGGCAGTAATTCACCACCACATTGCAGCCCTGCTTTGCCAGCGCCACGCACACTGCGCGGCCAATGCCCCGGCTGCCGCCGGTAACAATGGCGGCGCGGGTCAGCTTTTCTTCGCTCATTCTGCTTCCTTCCATGCGGTCAGCACCGCATCCAGCTGTTCCGGGGTCTCCACTGCGGTGCAGACCACCCCGGGCAGGGTCTTTTTCACAAAGCCGCTCAGGGCATTGCCGGGGCCGACTTCCAGAATGTGGTCCACACCCAGCTCGCCCAGACGGCGCAAAGTGTCCTCCATGTAGACGCTGCTCTGCACCTGCTTTACCAGCAGCTGCGGGATGCTGTCGGTCTCGGCCTTTTCATGTCCCAGACAGTTGAACAGCACCGGCGTCTCCATGGTGCCGAAGTTTTCGCCCGCAAAGCGCTGTGCCAGCGCATCTCCTGCGGGAGCCATCAGCCTTGTGTGGAAGGGGCCGCTGACCTTCAGCGGGATGCAGCGGCGGGCACCGGCTTCCTTTGCCAGCGCGGCAGCCTGCTCCACAGCGGCTTTCTCACCGCCGATGACCAGCTGCCCCGGGCAGTTATAGTTGCAGATCTGCACACAGCCCGCCTCTGCAGCCTGTTCGCAGCAGGCAGACAGCTTTTCTCTGTCCAGCCCCAGCACGGCGGTCATGCCGCAGGCAAGGCCTTTTGCAGCCTCGGCCATGGCCTTGCCCCGGAAGGCAGTCAGCTCGATGGCCTGCTTTGCGGTGAACACCCCGGCTGCCTGCAGCGCGGAGTATTCGCCCAGCGAAAGCCCCGCCAGATAGGCGGGCTTTACGCCCTTTTCGGCCAGCACAGCGGTCACGCCGCAGGCAAAGGCCACCATGCAGGGCTGGGTGTACTCGGTCTGGTTCAAAACGCCGTCCGGGTCCTCAAAGCAGACGCGGTGCAGGTCAAAATCCAGCGCTGCGCTGTCAAAGGCCGCCCGGAAGGCGGGAGATGCTTCGTAAAATTCCTTGCCCATGCCGGGGTGCTGCGCACCCTGACCGGCGTAAAGTACGGCAAGCTTCATAAGTTCTGCCTCCATTCGGTCACAAGTTCGTCCATCAGCTCGCGCACGGTGCGCATCCGATCCAGCCTGCCCACGTTTTCGCCGCAGAAGAAGAGCCCTTCCTCCACGTTGCCCTTCACCGCCTCGATGAGGGCGTGGGTGATGCAGTAGGGCACAGCGGCGGGGTCGCAGGTCTTGAGACACCGAGCGCAGTGCTTGGGCGGGAAGCGCTTGCCCTCAGCCAGCGCCTGCACCAGCGGGGTGTTCAGCGCGCGGCCGGGCATTCCCACCGGGCTGTGGATGATGCGCACATCCTCCGGCTTTGCCGCCAGCAGCACATCCTTGTAGGTCTGGGAAGCGTCGCACTCGTAGGTGGGGATAAAGCGGGTAGCAAGCTGCACACCCGCAGCGCCAAGCTTTGTAAAGTGTGCCATGTCGGCACCGGTGTACACGCCGCCCGCCACAAATACCGGGATGGCGTGGCCGTATTGTTCCTCGTAAGGCTTTACCTCGGCCAGCACCCCGGGCAGAATCTCGTCCAAAGTCTGGCAGCGGTCGGCCAGCAGGTCCTCCTCGGCAAAGCCGAGATGCCCGCCCGCCTTGCAGCCCTCGATGACCACAAAATCGGCGGTACGGTCAAAGCCCTTTGCCCAGCGGCGCAGGATGAGCTTTGCCGCCCGGGCGCTGGATACGATGGGCGCAATGGCTACCTCTTTGGTGCCCACAATGCCCGGCAGCTCCAGCGGCAGACCCGCACCGGAGACCACGGCATCCACCCCCGCCGCCACGGCGGTGCGGATGGCGTCGGCATAGTCCCGGGTGGCTACCATGGCGTTGATAGCTACCAGACCCATGCCCCCGGCAATGGCCTTAGCCTTTTGGATCTCTGCGGTCAGGGCGCGGTGGTTGGCTGCCGCCGGGTCACGGGCAAAATCCGGCTCACGGTAGCCTGCATCGGCGGTGGAGATGCACCCCATGCCGCCGCAGGCTGCTACCGCACCTGCCAGCCCGCCCAGCGAGACGCCTACGCCCATGCCGCCCTGCAAAATGGGTACTTGCAGGGGCTTGCCGCCAAGGGTCAGCATTCGGTGTTCAGCGCGGCGATGCGCTGCCTCCCGCCCTGCCACAGGTCGGCAAGGATGTCCGCCACGGGGCGCACCTCGTGCAGCATTCCGGCCACCTGACCGGCCATCAGGCTGCCGCTTACCGTGTCGCCCTCAAAGACGGCGCGGCGCAGGCTGCCCAGCGTGTATTTTTCCAGCTCCATCTTATCGGCGCCCGCCTTTTCCTGACGGACATACTCCCGGCTCATGCGGTTTTTCAGCACACGCACCGGTGCACCCACGGTGCGTCCGGTGACGATGGTGTCACTGTCCCCGGCTTTGAGCAGCGCGGCCTTGTAGTTGGGGTGAATGGGGCACTCCTCGCTTGCCAGCAGGCAGGTGCCCACCTGCACCCCGCAGGCGCCCAGCGCCAGCGCAGCCGCCAGCTGACGGCCATCGGCAATGCCGCCTGCGGCGATGACCGGCACGCTGACCGCGTCCACCACCTGCGGCACCAGTGCCATGGTGGTCATCTCGCCCACATGGCCGCCGCTCTCGGTGCCCTCGGCAATGACGGCGTCAATGCCCAGCGGCTCCAAATGCCGTGCCAGCACGGCAGCAGCCACCACCGGAATCACCTTGATACCGGCAGCTTTCCACATGGAAACGTATTTTCCCGGGTTGCCTGCGCCGGTGGTGACCACGGCGACTTTTTCCTCCACCACGATCTGGGCAAACGCATCTGCCTGCGGGTGCATGAGCATGATATTTACACCAAAGGGCTTGTCGGTCAGCTCTCGGCAGCGGCGGATGTTCTGGCGCAGGGTATCGGCATTCATGCCGCCCGCACCGATGATGCCCAGTGCACCGGCGTTGGAGCAGGCTGCGGCAAACTCGCCGGTGGCAATGTTTGCCATGCCGCCCTGAATGATGGGGTATTTCGTCCCCAGGATCTCGTTTAAAAGTTTCATGGTCTTTATCCTTTATATTCCACGATCATGCCGCCCCATGTCAGGCCGCCGCCGAAGCCGATGCAGGCAAGGGTCTGGCCGGGGTGCAGCTGGCCGCTTTCAGCCAGCTCGTTCAGCGCCACCGGGATGCTGGCAGCACTGGTGTTGCCGTGGCGGTCCATGTTTTTGTAGAACTTTGCACCGTCGGCGTGCAGCGCCTTGACGCAGTGGTCGATGATGCGGCTGTTGGCCTGATGGCAGACCACCCAGTCCAGATTGTCCAGCGTAAGGCCGGTCTCGTCCAGCACGGTGTGCAGGCATTTGGGCAGGGCATCCACCGCAAAGCGGAACACTGCCCTGCCGTCCATGCTGATGGGTGCCGAGCCTGCGCGGCTGGGGCCGCCGGCATGGATGGCGGCATCGCCCCGGGCACCCAGCGTGATGGCAAAGGGCGCGGAGGTGTCGGTCAGTTCAAACACCGCCGCACCGGCACCATCGCCGAACAGCACACAGGTGGAGCGGTCGGCGGGGTCCATCAGGCGGGAGAGTGCTTCCGTGCCGATAACCAGCGCGTACCGCCCGCCCAGCGTAGCCAGCAGGCCGCGCGCCACCGCCGTGCCGTACAAAAAGCCGGAACAGGCGGCGTTGACATCCAGCGCGGGGCGGTTTTCCGGCAGTGCCAGCGCCGCCTGCACCTGACAGGCCACGCTTGGGGTGGCGTCCGGTGCGGAAAGGGTGGCGCAGACGCAGCAGGCAATGTCTGCCGGGGCAAGACCGCTGCGCTGCAGCGCCTGCTTTGCGGCAGCAATGGCCAGTGTAGCGGCATTTTCGCCCTCGGTGCAGTAGTGCCGTGTGCGGATGCCGGTGCGGGTGGTGATCCACTCGTCGCTGGTATCCACGGTGCGGCTCAGCTCTTCGTTGGTGACCGTGCGGCCGGGCAAAGCCCCGCCGGTGGCGATCAGACGCAAACCCTTCATGCTTTCCTCATTTCTCCGATCTGACGGAATTTCTGGTAGCGCTGCTCGGCCAGCTGACGGCCGTTCATGCGGGCAAGGCTGCGCAGCTGCCGCTGCAGTGCCTCGTCCAGATTGCCGAACAGTACCCCGTGGGCGCGCTGTGCGCCGCCCACCGGCTCCGGGATGATCTCCTCCACGATGCCGTCCTTGTACAGATCCTGTGCGGTCAGCTTCATGATCTCGCAGGCTTCGCCGCTGCGGGAGGAATCCTTCCACAGGATGCTGGCAAAGCCTTCGGGGCTCAGCACCGAGTAGACGGCGTTTTCCAGCATCAGGATGCGGTTTGCCACACCCAGCGCCAGCGCGCCGCCGGAAGAGCCTTCGCCGGTGACCACTGCGATCACCGGCACGGTCAGGCCGCTCATCTCCATCAGGTTGCGGGCAATGGCCTCGCCCTGTCCGCGCTCCTCGGCGTCCTTGCCGGGGTATGCGCCCGGGGTGTCGATGAAGGTAATGATGGGACGGTCAAATTTTTCGGCCTGCTTCATCAGGCGCAGGGCCTTGCGGTAGCCCTCCGGCCCGGGCATACCGAAGTTGCAGCGCAGGTTTTCCTCCAGCGTGCTGCCCTTGCGGTGGCCGATGACCGTGACCGGCTGGCCGTGGAACAGCGCCACACCGCCCAGAATGGCGGCATCTTCCTTGCACTGGCGGTCGCCGCACTGCTCAAAGAAGTCGGTGAACAGTGCATCCACGATCTCGTCGATGTGGGGGCGCTCCGGGTGGCGTGCCAGAAAGACCCTGTCCTCTGCGGTCAGTGCCCCGCAGCCGGACAGCAAAGCGTCCTCCTGTGCGGAAAGCTCTGCCAGCTCGGCAGCGTGGTTGGTGATATCGGTCATGTTCTCGTCCGCCGGGTCGCCGCGCAGGGCGGCGATCTTTTCATCCAGCGGTGCGAGCTGTTGTAAGATGTCCTTGATCATAAGGCGCTCCCTCCTCAGGCGTGCAGACGCAGCAGCTGCGCCAGTGTTTCGCGCATCTCGGTACGGGGCACTACCTTGTCCACAAAGCCGTGCTCGTACTGGAACTCGCTGCGCTGGAAGCCTGCGGGCAGCTTTTCGCCGATGGTCTGTTCAATGACCCGGGGGCCCGCAAAACCGATCAGCGCCCCGGGCTCGGCCAGCATGATATCGCCAAGGCTGGCAAAGCTTGCGGTCACGCCGCCGGTGGTGGGGTGGGTCAGCACGCTGATGTACAGCCCGCCCCGGGCGGAGAACCGCTCGATGGCGGCAGAGGTCTTTGCCATCTGCATCAGGCTGAAGATGCCCTCCTGCATCCGGGCGCCGCCACTGGCCGAGAAGATGATCAGCGGCAGGTGCTTTGCGGTGGCGTGCTCCACGGCGCGGGTGATCTTTTCGCCCACGGTGGTGCTCATGCTGCCCATAAAGAACCGGCTGTCCAGCACTGCAACTACCACCGGGGTGCCCTCGATGCGCCCCGTGGCGGTGATGACAGCCTCCTTCAGGCCGGTCTTGCCGGTCTGTGCTTCCAGCTTTTCCGGGTAGCCGGGAAACTGCAGCACATCCTGCGGGGCAAGGTCGGCATCCAGTTCCCGGAAGCTGCCCTTATCAAGGATGAGGTTCAGGCGGTAGTACCCGCCGATGGGCAGGTGCACCCCGCAGTTGGGGCAGACGTACTGTGCCTTGTTCCAAATCTGGCGGGTGGCGCGGCGTCCGCACTTTTTGCATTCCACGAACTGCGGGTCGTTCCACACGGCACCCGCATCCCGCCGGGCCTTCAGCTGGAAGGTGCGCTCCCGCATGCTGCCCGGCAGCAGGTCTTTGATACTGTTCATCTCGTTTCGCCTCGGTCAGCCTCAGACATGGGCATTGATGTAGTTGAAGATATCGCCCACGGTCTTGAGGTTTGCCAGCTCCTCATCGGGGATGGACACGCCGCAGGCCTCTTCCAGCGCCATGTTCAGCTCCACAGCGTCCAGGCTGTCGGCCTCCAGATCCTCGGTCAGGCTGGCCTCCATGGTCACCTTGTCCTCCTCGCAGTTCAGGGTGTCAACAACGATCTTCTTCATTTCTTCAAACGTCATGGTAATATTCTCCTTTGATTGACTTGTATTTTTATTATCTAAAAAGTTTGAGGTTTCTTGCGAACACGACCATTATATCTGAATCGTCAGATAAGTCAAGAATAATAGCTAAAATATTTTATCTTTTACAATTCTGACACACTTTCCTCCACAGGGGGAGTTCCTCTTTTCCATTGCCCTTTTTCCCCAAACGTGCTAATATGGGTTCAGCACTCAGACAAGAAGGAACGAAAGGATGGATCCCATGAAATTCAGCGAAATGAGTTATACCCGCCCGGACATTGATGCCCTGCTGGGCCAGTGCAAGGCGCTGGCCGCAAAGGCCGCCGGGGCCGCCAGCGGCGAGGAGCTGGTGAATGTTTACTACGAGCAGAGCCGCGCCTTTGCCGATTACAGCACCGCCGCACAGCTGGCAAGCATCCACTACACCTGCGACACCCGTGACGCTTATTGGAAGGCCGAGCAGGATTTCTTTGATGCCAACGGTCCCGCCGTGGAGAACGCACGGGTGGAGATCGGCCGGGCATTTCTGGCCAACGCCCATGTGGATGCGCTGACCGAAGCCTTTGGCACCACCTGCGTGGCCGGTATGAAGAATGCCGTGCTGGGCATGGATGACCGCACCGTGGAGCTGCAGAAGGAGTACAACGCCCTTGTCAGCCAGTACCAGCAGGTGTACGGCGGCGCACTGGTCGAGTTTGACGGCAAGCAGCTGACCATTCCCCAGCTGGGCCCCTATAAGGAGAACCTGGACCCTGCCGTCCGCCGTGCCGCCTACGAGGCCGAGGCCGCGTATTTTGATGCCCACCGTGACGAGCTGGATGGCCTGTACACCCAGATCGTCAAGAACCTGAACGCACAGGCGCAGATCCTGGGCTACCACGATTACAGCGAGCTTTCCTATGTGCGGATGAACCGCATCGGCTACGGCCCTGCCGAGATCCGGAAGTTCCGCGACCAGGTGGCCAGCGATGTGGTGCCCGAGCTGAAAAAGGTGATCGAGCTGCGCTGCAAGCGCACCGGCATCTCCCACCTGACCTTCTCCGACCTGCCTGTGGCGTTTCAGGACGGCAACCCCTCTCCCATCCCCGGCTACGATGCCAGGATGGCCGCCGCCCGCACCATGTACCACGAGCTGAGCCCCGAGACCGCAGAATTCATTGACTTCATGCAGGACAATGAGCTGTTCGACGTGGAGAGCCGCCCCGGCAAGATGTCCGGCGGCTATATGACCAGCCTGCCCACCTACAAGGCCCCCTTTATCTTTGCCAACTGGAACAACACCTCTGCCGACGTGGATGTGCTGACCCACGAGTGCGGCCACGCCTTTGAGGGCTATGTGGCCGAGCGTGACCCCAAGGTCCCCGCAGACCTCGAGTGCCCCGGCATGGAGAGCGCCGAGATCCATTCCATGGCCATGGAGTTCCTGACGGCTCCCTGGCACCATCTGCTCTTTGGCAAGGACACTGAGAAATACGCCCTGCTCCACGCCGAGGACAGCTTCCTCTTCCTGGCCTATGGCTGCATCGTGGACGAGTTCCAGCACAGGATGTACCAGAACCCCGACCTCACCCCGGACGAGCGCAACGCCGTCTGGCTGGAACTGGAGCACAAGTACCGCCCCTGGATCGATTTCGACAACCTGCCCTTCTATGGCCGCGGTGCCGGCTGGCAGCGTCAGCTCCACATTTACGAGTGCCCCTTCTACTATATTGATTACTGCCTGTCCACCATGGCCGCGCTGCAGTTCTTCCTGCTGAGCCTCAAGGACCACAAGGATGCCTGGGAGCGCTACCTCAAGCTGGTGCGCCGTGCCGGTCTGGCCAGCTACACAGAGCTGATGCAGACCGCCGGGCTGAAGGTTCCCTTTGAGGATGGCTCGATTAAGGCCATCGCCCAGCAGATGGGTCAGTGGATCGCAGAGCATCAGGTGTAAGCCTCCCGGGCCTACGGAGATTTTTTCTTGCAAAATCCGCTCTTTTCTATGAAAAAGCACAGCGCCCCCGTTCACTGTAAGATCGCAGTGAGCGGGGGCGCTTTCTTGTGAATAGGAG